>ERZ724520.6-NODE-6-length-131184-cov-11.186709_pt1 | contig 131184 bp, 128 predicted proteins | sample MGYA00376053_ERZ724520 | MGnify/ENA primary metagenome ERZ724520 (study PRJEB28724, sample SAMN07190886) | activated sludge metagenome | isolation source: activated sludge of sewage treatment plant in Hong Hong | place: USA: Christiansburg, Virginia | collected...
GGTAGCGCATCTGGTTTGGGACCAGAGGGTCGTAGGTTCGAATCCTACCGTTCCGACCAACTTTCTGTAGTTGGTACGTTTTTAATTTGAACCTCGCGCTCATAGCTCAGCTGGATAGAGCATCGGCCTTCTAAGCCGAGGGTCGCAGGTTCGAGTCCTGCTGGGCGCGCCAATGTGTCCTTTCGTTGCAAATCTCTCTATGGTGGTCGTAGCTCAGTTGGTAGAGCCCCGGATTGTGATTCCGGTTGTCGTGGGTTCGAACCCCATCGATCACCCCAATCTCCTCTTGCTTATTTATCCTGTCAAATAACCGTTTATCTTCTAATTTTATATTTTTTAGCAAAATCTATTTACTTTTTTGGTCTATTCTAGTATATAGCCGCCCATAAGTATTTAGAGGTGATTATATGTCTAGCGGAAAATCAGAAGATTTTGAATTAGATGACTCTTTTGATGAGGAGTCTAGTGGCGACTTTGATAATGAGGATGTGAACAAAAGTAATAACGTAAAAAACTCACTCACCAAACGTCGTGTGATTGATGATATTTTAGAAGAGCGTCGTTTGCAGCGTAAAATCAAAGAGTTTGATTATGATTTAGACGATGAAGATGATGAGATTGATGTATAACTAAAAACCCGTAGTGATACGGGTTTTTTTATAGAGTTTTGCAAAGAAGCATCATGTTAAATTGGCGTGTCTTCTTGTGCCATATCAAAACCACCCAAAGCCTGCCAACGATTAACAATCAAACAAAATAATTCGGCTGTTTTTTGTGCATCATATAAGGCTGAGTGCGCTTCATCGTTATTAAAATCAATACCTGCGCTGGCACACGCTTTGGCTAATACCGTTTGGCCAAAGGCTAAACCTGCCAAACTCACGGTATCAAACACCGAAAATGGATGAAACGGATTGCAGTTTTTAAGGTTGTTACGGTCAATGGCCGCTTTTAAAAATTGCAAATCAAAATGGGCGTTGTGTCCAACCAAAATACAGCGTTTACAGTCATCATCACGTTGATTCTTTTTTAATTCATTAAACATCAACCGTAAGGCTTCTTTTTCGGGTTGCGCGTTGCGTAATGGATTAAATGGGTCAATGCCCGTAAATTTTAAGGCTTCAGGCGTTAAAATCGCTCCCTCAAAAGGCTGTATGTGCGCGTGTAAGGCAGGCAAGGGCGCAAGCTCCCCATTTGCCAGCAAGGTTAATGGCACAGCGGCAATTTCGAGTAGGCCATCTGTATCGGCATTAAAACCGCCTGTCTCGACATCAATAATAACGGGATAATAACCCCGAAAGCGATTTGCTAAAGAATGGCTCATAATACACGCCACGCAATGTTTGCACCTGCACGAATAGGCACAACCACACTTTGACCTAAAGCGTAGCTGTCAGGTACAGGCCATTCTTCTTTGCTTAGCGTAATGGTGTCGGTGTTGCGTGGCAAACCATAAAAGTCTGCACCATAAAAACTGGCAAAAGCTTCTAATTTATCTAAAGCATTCATTTGCTCAAAGGCTTCGGCATACAACTCTATAGCGGCATGGGCGGTATAAGAACCTGCACACCCACAGGCGGCTTCTTTGGCGTTAATGGCATGAGGTGCGCTATCTGTACCTAAAAAGAATTTAGGGCTACCTGAGATAGCAGCATTTAATAAGGCTTGTTGGTGTGTTTGGCGTTTTAAAATCGGCAAACAGTAATAATGCGGCCTAATACCACCGACTAACATATGATTACGGTTAAATAATAAATGATGTACGGTAATGGTGGCGGCAATATTACTGCCTGAGTTTTGTACAAACTCAACTGCATCGGCGGTGGTAATATGTTCTAACACGATTTTGAGCGTAGGAAAGCGTTGTGTTAATGGTACCAAAATGGTGTCAATAAACACTTTTTCACGGTCAAAAATATCAATATCGGCATGAGTCACTTCGCCATGTACCAATAAAGGCATACCATGTAAGGCCATTTGCTCTAATACAGGGTAAACTTTTTCTAAAGAAGTAACACCTGCACTGGAGTTAGTGGTTGCGCCTGCGGGATACAGCTTAACGGCCTGAATTTTGCCAGAGGCTTTGGCTGCTGCAATTTCGTCAGGATGAGTGTGGTCGGTTAAATACAACACCATCAAGGGTTCAAATGATGAGGCCGCAGGGCGTACCGCCATAATACGCTCATAATAGGCTAATGCTTCTGGTGTGGTTTTAACGGGCGGTACTAAATTAGGCATACAAATAGCACGACCAAAATAACGGGCAACATCGTTAACGGTGTTGGCTAAAACTGCGCCATCACGCAGGTGAATATGCCAGTCATCAGGGCGCGTAATGGTTAATTGAGTTTGTGTCATGGTATAAAATCTAAAGCGTTATAATGGCGTTATTATAACGCACCTAAAGGCGTAAGATGTAGCACTTACGCATTTCGTCAATATTTGCACCCTTAAATGAGTGCAACATAAAAATTGATATTTATTGAAATAAGCATAAAATCCTCACAGAATTACGTTGTTTACAAGCCATAGCAATAACAATAAGAGAATACTAATGCAAAAAGAGGCTTCTGTTTCTCCCCATAGTCCAGCTCACTCCATTGCTGCACTGAATCAAGACGAGTTGACTCAAGAGCGCACAGCGATTGTGGCTTTGCTTGGTAATTATCGGCGGTTGCGTGAGCGTTTTGTAGAGGCAATGGAAGTCCAGTATCGAGACTTTTTGGTACAACGTGCTATTAGTATGATGAAAGCTAATAAATGGATTGCCGTGTTATTTTATTTGTTTATTGGGTTGTTAACCTATCAGCAAGTAAGATATGTCTCTACCTTTGCCTCTTTAGAACATGAATTGTCGTTATGGATAATTATTTATATTGGTGGCGCTTTGGTTTTTTCGAGCATTGCGGTGTGTGTATCAAATGCTAAATTAGACCGTTATTATTCTTGGTATATTAGTATCCCTTCTTTTATTGGGCTAACAGGCATCAATATCATCGCTTCTTCTTTTGATAGTGCTTATATCAATCAACAAGCCAGTTATGTGGCGATTTTTATTTATATGTTGATGTATAGCTTAGGTAGTTTACGTTTAATGCATGCCTTTTTAGTGGGTGGTTTTGCTTCATTATTAGCATTAGCGGTGATTATTACCTTTAAATTACCTGTGGAGTTTGGGCAATACGCTCAATATGCAGGCTTATCGAATTTAATGGGTGGTTTAATTGCATCAATGATAGATCAGCGCGATAGACGCGGTTTTTTACAATCTCGTTTAATCGAAATAGAAAAACAACAACTAAACCAATTAAGCCAAGAAATGGCGCGTATTTCTCAAGAAGATGTGTTAACAACTTTGGCTAATCGCCGTCATTTTAACGAAACTTTAGCGCGAGAATGGGCGGTAGCCGAACGCGAGCAACAAACTATTTCCTTGATTTTTATAGATGTAGACCATTTTAAACCTTACAACGATACCTATGGCCATTTAGAGGGTGATAGAGTTTTAAACTTAGTCGGTAAAACCCTTAAAACAATGGCTAAGCGTCCTGCCGATTTAGCAGCGCGTTATGGTGGCGAGGAGTTTGTCTTATTATTGCCCAATACCACGACAGAAGGGGCTTATGAACTAGCTCAAGAGGTGCGTCAGGCCATAGACAATTTAGCTATTCCTCATAAAAGCTCTAAAGCGGCTAAACATGTGTCGGTTAGTATAGGTTTGTCGGCTTTAATACCCAATGCTCAAAATAGTATTACTACGCTAATTGATAACGCTGACGAAGGGGTTTATGCCGCCAAAAAGGCAGGAAGGCATCGGATTCGTATTTATCCAACACCAGACGCGCCTTTATCAAAAAAAGAAACCGAAAAATAACTTTGTTGATGGACTTAGGCAAATTAGTAAGAACTGCCTAAGTCCTAAAGTATTAACGCAAATCAAAACGATCTAAGTTCATCACTTTTGTCCACGCTGCCACAAAGTCACGCATAAATTTGGCTTGGGCATCGCTTTGTGCATAAACTTCGGCTAACGCACGTAATTGTGAGTTAGAGCCAAACACCAAGTCAACGCGTGTGCCTAGCCATTTTACCGCGCCTGTTTTGCGGTCACGACCTTCAAACAAATCCGCTTGTTCGGAGGTGGCTTGCCATACGGTATTCATATCTAACAAATTAACAAAGAAATCATTGCTGAGTTGGCCTATTTGTTGGGTAAATACACCATAAGCAGAGCCGTCTGTATTGGCTCCTAGTACTCGCAAACCACCGACCAAAACCGTCATTTCGGGCGCACTCAGGCTTAATAATTGCGCTTTATCAACTAATAATTCCTCGGCTCGCACGCTAAAGGCTTGTTGCTGATAGTTTCTAAAACCATCGGCTTGTGGCTCTAACACGGCAAATGATTCAACATCGGTTTGTTCGGCACTGGCATCGGTTCGACCTGCGCTAAATGGCACTGCTAGGGTGTGGCCTGTTGCTTGTTCAATCGCGGCATTACCTGCCAAAACAATTAAATCGGCTAACGAGACTTTTTTGCCATTGCTTTGGCTGTTATTAAAGTCTTGTTGAATGCCTTCTAAAACTGCTAAGACTTTGGCAAGTTGTGCAGGTTGATTTACTGGCCAGTCTTTTTGTGGAGCAAGACGCACTCGCGCACCATTTGCGCCACCACGTTTGTCTGAATTTCTAAAAGTTGACGCTGATGCCCATGCGCTTGACACTAATTCGGCCACGCTTAAACCCGAAGCCAAAATTTGTGCTTTGAGTGCAGTAATATCGTCGTTATCAACTAATGGATGCTCAACAGCAGGAATCGGGTCTTGCCAAATTAAATCTTCGCTTGGGACTTCGCTGCCCAAATACAAGGCTTTTGGCCCCATGTCGCGGTGAGTTAGTTTAAACCATGCCCTAGCAAAAGCATCGGCAAAGGCTTGTGGGTCTTGGTGAAAACGGCGCGAGATTTTTTCGTAAGCAGGGTCAAAACGTAACGATAAATCAGCCGTGGTCATCATCGGTGGATGTTTTTTGCTGGGGTCGTGCGCATCAGGAATCAGATGTTCGGGTTTGCAGTCTTTAGCCACCCATTGCTGCGCACCTGCAGGACTTTTGGTGAGTTCCCATTCATAGCCAAACAGGGTGTCAAAGTAACCATTATCCCATGTGGTGGGGTTAGGTTTCCATGCGCCTTCAATACCACTGGTGGTCGTGTGTACGCCTTTGCCAGTACCTAGTTTATTTATCCAACCTAAACCTTGTGTTTCTAGTGGTGCGGCTTCGGGTTCTGCACCGACTAAGCTGGGGTCACCTGCGCCATGCGCTTTACCAAAGGTATGGCCGCCTGCCACTAAAGCGACGGTTTCTTCATCATTCATCGCCATACGCGCAAAAGTTTCGCGCACATCACGCCCCGACGCAACAGGGTCAGGATTACCGTCAGGCCCTTCGGGATTAACATAAATTAAGCCCATTTGTACTGCTGCAAGTGGATTATCTAGCTGGCGTTCACCTGAATAGCGGCTGTTAGCCTTGTCGCTAGTGGCTAACCATTCCTGTTCTGCACCCCAATAAATATCTTCTTCGGGCTGCCAAATATCTACCCGACCACCGCCAAAACCAAAAGTTTTAAAGCCCATAGACTCAAGTGCAACATTTCCTGCCAAAATCATTAAATCTGCCCAAGAAATTTGATTGCCGTACTTTTGTTTAATTGGCCATAACAAACGTCGCGCTTTGTCGAGATTGCCATTATCGGGCCAACTATTAATGGGCGCAAAACGCTGATTACCTGTGCCAGCACCACCTCGACCATCTGCGGTACGATAAGTGCCTGCGCTATGCCACGCCATCCGAATAAACAAGCCACCATAATGACCCCAATCGGCTGGCCACCAGTCTTGTGAGTCGGTCATTAACACAGTTAAGTCTTGTTTTAAGGCGTTAAGGTCAAGTTTTGTAAAGGCTTGAGCGTAGTTAAAATCGTCATCCATTGGATTAGAGGCGGGTGCGTGTTGATGCAAAATGTTAAGATTTAATTGTTTAGGCCACCAGTCGCGGTTAGAGCGTACGCCTGCAGTGGTGGTTTTGTTGGGCGTTGCCGCAAAGGGGCATTTAGATTCGTTAGTCATGATAAAGTCCTTGATGAGTTATTATGTGTTTACAAGAAAACAGCTTAGACAACTCAAGGGCTTCTTGCCAATGATTTAATACTATGATGACCATAGCTTTTGACTATTTCTTTGTAATAACACTATAGGCTTGATATGGTTTAACACTAGGCTTAACTTGTAAAAACTCTCATAGTCAATAACGACCTAAATGACGTAGAATATAGCGGTTTTTTGTATAACTTATTCAAAGGTAATGAGAATGACAGATATTAAAAAGGTAGTTTTGGCCTATTCGGGCGGCTTAGATACGTCGGTCATTGTCCGTTGGTTGCAAGAAAAATATAGCTGTGAAGTAATTACCTTTACTGCTGATATTGGTCAGGGTGAAGAAGTTGAGCCAGCGCGTGCCAAAGCACAAGCGATGGGCGTAGAAAAAATTTATATCGAAGATTTACGCGAAGAGTTTGTACGCGACTATGTGTTTCCTATGTTTCGTGCCAATGCAGTTTATGAGGGCGAATACTTATTAGGCACATCCATTGCGCGTCCTTTAATTGCTAAGCGTTTGGTCGAAATTGCTCAAGAGCAGGGTGCAGATGCCATTTCGCATGGTGCAACAGGCAAAGGCAACGACCAAGTGCGTTTTGAGTTAGGTGCTTATGCCTTAACCCCCAATGTGCGTGTGATTGCGCCGTGGCGCGAATGGGATTTAACCAGCCGCGAAACCTTAATGAACTATGCTGCAACGCATAATATTCCTATCGACTACAACAAAGCAGGCAAAAAATCGCCGTATTCGATGGATGCCAATTTGTTGCATATTTCCTACGAAGGTGGTGGTTTGGAAGACCCATATTGGGAACCTGAAGAAGACATTTGGCGTTGGACAGTTAGCCCCGAAAAAGCACCAGATACCCCAGAATATGTCGAGTTAAGTTATAAAAATGGCGATATTGTGGCTATTAACGGCCAAGATTTAAGCCCTGCACAAGTATTAACCCAGTTAAATGCTTTGGGTGGCAAACATGGTATTGGTCGTTTAGATTTAGTCGAAAACCGTTATGTAGGCATGAAGTCACGTGGCTGTTACGAAACACCAGGTGGCACAATTATGCTCAAAGCGCATCGTGCCATTGAATCCATTACCTTAGACCGTGAAGTGGCGCATTTAAAAGACGAACTCATGCCACGTTATGCCAGTTTGATTTACAACGGTTACTGGTGGAGTCCTGAGCGTCAAATGTTGCAAACCATGATTGATGACTCACAGCGTTATGTTAATGGTGTAGTACGCGTTAAATTGTACAAAGGTAATGTGACTATTGCAGGTCGTAAGTCGGATGATTCGATTTTTGATGCTAATATTGCCACCTTTGAAGATGACCGTGGTGCTTATAATCAAAAAGATGCCGAAGGCTTTATTCGCTTAAATGGCTTACGTTTGCGTATTGCTGCAGGTAAAGGCCGTCAGTTATTGTAATGCTTACTGCGAACACTGAGCGTAGTCGAAGTGTTGTGTGCCACATAGTGAAAACACAAACAAATCTTGGCTTTAATGCTTAGACTTAAAACGGTATTTGCTGCAAAGTAAATGCCGTTTTTTTTGGCTTGATGATTGATAGAGAACCTAATGGTGCTAAAAAAAATACTCTTAGTTGAAGATGATGAAGCGATTGCTCAAACCTTGATTTTTGCTTTAGAGCGTGAGGGGTGGCAGGTACAGTGGTTTAATTTAGGCTTGCCTGCATTGGAATATTTAAACACGCATGATATTGATTTTATTATTTTAGATGTGGGTTTGCCTGATACCAATGGCTTTGATTTATGTCGTTTAATTCGTCAACACCATCAAACGCCTTTATTGTTTTTGACCGCACGTAATGACGAAATCGAGCGCATTATTGGCCTAGAAATTGGTGCAGACGATTATTGTGCCAAGCCCTTTAGTCCGCGTGAGTTAGTATCCAGAATTAGGGTAATTTGGCGACGTGTTGAATCAATAAACAGCGTTGCAACGCTATCCTCAAATACAAGCGTATGGCACCATCAGCCTCAAAAAATGCAAATTAGCTATCATGGTCAGTTGCTTAATTTAACACGCTACGAATATCGTATGTTGGTGGTGTTATTAAAGCACCCTGAGCAAGTATTTTCTCGTACCCAACTGATGCAAGCTGCTTGGGAAAATCCTGACCATAGCTTAGAGCGCACTGTTGATACTCATATTAAAAGTTTACGCCAAAAACTTCATGCTATTGATGAAAAAGAAGTGATTGTGACGCATCGAGGCGTAGGTTATAGCTTATTGGTTTAGCTTTTTTATAAGGTATTTATGTCGATATTTTTAAGAATATGGGGCGCATTTGCCATTGTGTTGTTGATGGGAGCATACATTACCGTTAGCTCTTTGCAACAGCAAGTCAAACCCAGTGTCAAAAAAGCCATCGAAGATACCTTGGCCGATAATGCCAATTTATTGTCGGTATTATTGGTTGATGACATAAAACAACAACGTTTAACCCAGCCTGAGTTTAATCAAAAAATCAAAACCGTCTTAGCCCGACAACTCCAAGCCCACATTTGGGACTATCAAAAATCCACCATTAGCCAACAACTATATATCACCGATGACAAAGGCATTGTGTTATTCGATTCTCGTGGGGTCGCAGTAGGGCAAGATTACAGTCAATGGAATGATGTTTATTTAACTCTGCAAGGGCGTTATGGCGTGCGTACAACCCGCAGCAATCTCCAAGATGAAAATAGCTCGGTAATGTATGTTGCCGCGCCTATTAAAGATGGCCAACGTATTATTGGGGTAGTGACGCTCAGCAAAGAGGGCAAAGTAATGCAGCCCTTTATTCAAAAAGCGCAACAAGATATGGTTAAACGCGGTGTGATTGTTGCCGTGATTGCCTTGCTATTGAGTGCATTGGTGGCATGGTGGTTGCGTCATGCGATTTATTTGGTGGCTCAATATGCACTGAGTTTAGCCCCACAACAACGTCAACCCTTGCATTTTTGGGCAGCAAATGAGCTAAATCAATTAGTAGCTGCTATCAATAAAATGCGTCAAGAACTTGAAGGTAAGCGTTATATCGAAAACTATGTGCATACCTTAACCCATGAGCTAAAAAGCCCTTTAACCGCCATTAAAGCCAGTGCCGAGCTATTGCAAGATGAGCTGTCAAGTAAGCAGCGCATGCAATTTAGCACCAATATTACGCAACAAACCGATAAGTTGCAGTTACTTATCGAACGCTTGTTATTATTGGCTCGTTTAGAACAGCAGCAACATCTTCAAACCCAACCTGTTGATTTATCTGTATTAGTTAATAAAGTTATTGAACAAAAACAACCACAAATTCAACAGCGTCAAATTCATTTATTAAACGACTTGGCTCATTCTGTCATGGTGATGGGGGAGGCTTTTTGGCTAGAACAGGCGATTTCTAATGTGTTAGATAATGCCATTGAATTTACGCCACAAGGTAAACGTATTACCGTTAAGCTAAGCCAACATCAGCAACAAGTCACTTTAATTATTGAAAATCAAGGGCAAGCTATTCCTGATTATGCTTTGCCGCGTGTGTTTGAGCGTTATTATTCCCTGCCTCGGCCAGATAGTCAGCATAAAAGCACAGGTTTAGGCTTAACTTTGGTGCAAGAGGTCATGGCTTTGCATCAAGGTCAAGTCAGTATTCATAATAACGATGACGGGGTAAGCGTTGCCTTAATATTTGTTCATCGTTAACACACACAAACTTCATCATGCGCTAACACGTATTTCAAGCACAGCATTCACACTAATTATCTTATAAATAATCAAGATTGAGGTGTGTGATGCAACGCTTTTTAAGCTCCAAAATTTTAATGATAGGCTTGTTGATACTGTGCTTTTTAATCGCATTTATGTTTATTCGTGGCACAATTTACGAGCGACAAGCTAATCATCAGCAAGTTTTACGCGATATTGCACGTAATAATGTTAGCTCTCAAACCGTGATGATGCCTTTTATTGTGGTGCCAATGAGTACTAGTTACGCCTGTGAAGATGACCAAAAAAAGACTTGTTATCGGCGTGATCAAATTGTGATTGCGCCTCAAAACTCAACGTGGACAAATAACGTTAATGTTGACGAGCAACGCTTTAAACGCGGTATTTATCGAGCCATGAGCTATCAAAATAAAATCTCCATAACAGGGCATTTTAGTCTAAATGATACCTTGTTAAACCCTGCACCAAACCAGTCAGTTGAGTGGCAAAATGCTAAAATGCGCTTTTATGTATCCGATTTACGTGGCTTAAAAAGTCAGCCCGTCTTAACGATTGCTCAGAAAAAAATTAGCTTTGAATCTCCTAAAGAGAAGGGCATTAACCCTCTAAATGTGGATTACACCCAAACGGCATTACCCGATTTAGCACAGATGCCAAGTTTTGACTTTAGACTCGATGTTGACATCATGGGAACAAGTAGTTTTGAGGCATTACCGTTGGGTGATGATTTAGCGGTGTCTATGGTTGCTGATTGGCCACATCCCAGTTTTTTTGGTGAATCTTTACCCTTAAAACAACTTAATAAAAAAGATTTTAAAGCCGATTGGCAAAATGTTTTTTTAAGTAGCCGTAACACCCAATTATTAGCCGCGTGTTTAGATGCCAGTACCGAATCGTGTACTCAATTACAGCAGGCTTTTGGGCGGCAAAATGCTGTTGTTAATTATGCCGAAAATACCAACACAGGTGCAGTAGGTGGTTTTGGGGTGAATTTTATTCAGGCCGTTGACGTGTACTTAATGACTGAACGTGCCGTTAAATATTCGGCGTTATTTTTAGTTATTACCTTTGGGACTTTCTTTTTATTTGAAATTTTAAAAGGTTTAGCGATTCATCCGATTCAATACACCTTGGTAGGGACTGCTTTAGCGGTTTTTTATCTGTTGTTATTATCTTTTAGTGAACATATTGGTTTTATGACGGCTTATTTCATAGAGGCGACGGTTTGTGTGGGGCTGATTACTTTTTATGTCAGTTATGTACTGCATAGCGTCAAACGCTCTGTGTTATTTGGGGTGATATTAAGCGCGATGTATAGTGCGATGTTTGTGATTTTAAATTCCGAAGACTTTACCTTGATATTAGGCTCGGTATTAGTGTTTGTGTTAATTGCGGTAATGATGTTTTTAACACGTCATGTTGATTGGTATAACCTAAAACAAGAAAAGCAGATAACAGAAAAAGAGGCGGTTTGATTGTGATTCCGCTCAGAAAGCATATTTGCTGACTGAGCGGGGTTGTGGTGGCTGAGCGGAGTCGAAGCCCCGTTACTTATTAGCTGCTGCCTGACTAGCTAACCATGCTGCAAAAGCTTGGCGTTCTTGCGGGGTGGCTCTAAGCCAAATATCTTGTAATAACTGCGTGTTGTTGCTAGTGGTGGTTTTAGATGGAGCATCATCGCTAGTATTAAATGCTTTACCCAATGTGTCGATTAAAGAGGCTTCGCTATACGATTTAATTGCTATTGCTTGTTGGCTAGAGCCTGTGTTTTTATTAACTAGTTTGATATCGGGTTGTTTGGCAAATTTTACTGCTGCTTCATAACGCTTAGGCGGATTAACAACTAACTGATACTGTTGTCCTGCTTCTGCCACAAAACGAATTGCCATGGGGGAGGATTTAACAATATCGTGGTCTTCGGAGCTAATATCAAACAACTGTGAGTAGCGCAGGCTTAACACATGCTCACCTACCGATAACGCTTGTGTGTGAGCGCGACTACCAAAGAAGCTACTTGGCTGTTCTTGGCCATCTATACTTAAAATATGAATCACTTCGGGTACATCAAGTGAAACATCCGCCGCTATGTCAGCAGCATAAACAGCAGTGGCACAGAGGCCACCGCTTAATACAACACTCATTAACAAACGTTTAAACAAAGCGATACTTCCTACGACGATAAACAGTAAATCCAGCTAACACTAATAAAGATCCCCAACCTAAGCTGCCCGAATTTTGCTCTTCGTTTTGCCCAGCCTGATTGATAATGGTAACGGTAGCTGGAGCTGAAATATCCAAATCTGTATCATAAACAACATATGTGAACGAATCATTAAACGGAGAAAGCGTGTTTTTGGGGTGATAAATCAAATCACCACGATAACAAAGAAATTTATTAGTTTCATTAAAGTCAGGGCACTCACGGCGATCGCCATCTATTGTGCCTAGTGATGGACTAGAGACAACTCGTATGTAATAGCCACCATTACACTTTACAGTATTAGATGTGCATAGGCCGCCATATTGACCATCATCATCATCATTATCATTATTGACGACGTTCATAACAAGGCTGGAGCTTTCGGAGGCTAAGGTAAACGTATCATTTCCTGCTTTTGGAGGTTTATTTTGTACCCTAAATAATAACTCACCTTCGAGAGCCTTTTTGCCATTACTATCTGTAAATGTGTACTTACATGAGGCTTGTTGTGTCTCAGTAAGTGTTTTTCCACCATTGTCAAAGCGAATTAATGGTAATAAATTGTCTGCGGTGCGCTGTACAATCGTACATAATCCATTGTTGTTGTTGGTTAATTCAATCAGGTAGTTACCTTCAGCATCCTTGGCAATCTGACCTCGAGCATTAGGCTGGTCATCTGTTAAGTCAGTCTCGCTAGGAATATCATTATCAAGCACACTAATTTCAATACTACGATCGGTTGTTTTGTTGTTTGTAATAACTGAGTCTCTGTTCACAACAGCCATAGCAATACGACGTTCCACTGAGCCTAAATCACATATAATAGCATCGCTGTAAGTGCTTGCTCTTTGATCAACGCGATCGATGCAAGCACCACCCTTGTCTAGGATATATTTTGAGGTGAGTTTTGGTAAATAAGTTGGAGTAAATCCACCATAATTTCCTAGTAGATTAAATTCATCTTCAAATTGAATAGGTAGAGGTGAAGGTAAAAAAACATTATTTTGTACGGTGTTATCTAAATAAGGTACATTCAAATAATCACATTTTTCGATGAAGTTAAAACTCGCTAAATAATTAATGTTAGCGTTGTTGATACCCAAACAATTTTGATTTTCGTTAAAAGCGATCACAGAGTATCTTGTTGCTATATTATTAGCTTTATCAAAATTAATAATAGGTGCGACTTTATTTTTTACTAAAGTAGAGGACTCAATATTAATTGAACTAAATGCGGACGTATTATTGTTGAGATTAATAATTGCCCCAGAGTCATTAGCCGTGTTTTCGCCAATCGTTGATGTTTTTATATTGAGTGTTATAACTCCGCAAGCTTCAATTACACTATTCGAACTAATATTACCATTAAGTACTATACTGCTTTGGATAATCTCAATAGTTCTTGTGGTGGGTTTTAGGTCATCAAGACATGACATAGCAATTGCAGCACCAGCACCTTGAATAATATTGTTATTTTGCCATAATGAATCAACCGTTGTAAGGGCTGAATCTTTCCCGATTAAATATAATGCACCACCTTCATTTTTTGCAATATTATTTTCAAATACCACATTTGATGTTGAAACTGAGCCACCTGCTAAAATTGCTCCGCCAAGGTCTTCACTATATCCATTAAGCAACTTTAAATTATTAAGTGTAAGAGCAGATTTATAAATAGCACTATTAAATAAACGGCTTTTTCCTTGACCATTGATCATTGTGGTTGGTGCATGACGCTTAGGTTTAGTACCCGTAATACTGTCTTTTTCATCGGGGTTAACGCCAACGCCAGAAATAGTCATTTCAGTGACTAAGGTGAGCTCACCTCTGTTTAAGATATATTCTTTATCTTCAAGTCTTATGATGTTAGTACTGTAACGCTTTCCGGCAATACAACCACCAAATGCGCTATATGTGTTTATTGACTCGACTGCTTCGCGAAGCGAGCAATTAGCAATGTTTTCACCAAACTCATCGTTTGTCGTGTTTACCGTTAAAATGACCGAGCCAAAAGCAGGAGACAAACCAAATAGAGAACAAAGTGTAAATAAAAAACGCGATTTCATTGTCATTATCCTCAACGGGGGCGTCGCCATACGGCTAATAAACTACTTAATATAAGTAAAGAAAAAACATTCATTGAGCCATTATCAAGTGCTTTAGAGGCTAAAGATTCAGGAGGTTCAGATACAACTTTTACATTGATTTTTAAGGCACGATCATTGATGGCATCACTAAAACGGCTTAGTGTTGTTACCATTCCGTACGAAAACTTGTCAAACCCATGAAAGTCTGAATTATATGTAGAGTACAATATCTCCGAATTTAGTGCATCAAATTTAACTAGGCCATGTGTTGGGATGTCAATTAACTTAATACAACCATTTAGATACTCCCCCACGCCTAATATTGAAGAGCAATAAGAGGCTGGTAACAATTCTGCATCGCCTAAGTTAGTAAACGGGCTAAAACGTTTAATTTGACCATAAACGATATCATCCCCCTGTGTATAAGAGCTAAGCCCAGCTTGTATTTCTACAGCACCTATATCACAACGATTTTCATTGTTTTCACGTGCCAATCCACGTTGATCGGTGGTATTACATGAAATACCTAAATTACCAATGAGGTTATAAAAGCCTTTATTTACAATAGGTGAGTCTGAAAGTTTTGTGTAGCTGGCTAGTAGTCGAGGTTTATGAGTTTTGGTTAACCCACCAAACTCACCAAGTGGGCATAGCAACCCTAAAGCTGGAGGTGCAGCACACCGATTATTGCTATCAAGCGGAGCCATTAAAGTTTCATCGCCAGTGTTTGTAATAAAAACATTATGGTTGGCGGCAAAAGCAGTAGGGCAGCCTTTATTTTGAACCGAAAGATTATTTGCAAAGTAAATTTTGTCATCACTTGGCAATGGAGCAAATAAATCACAGTCTGCCTGTGTATTTCCTGCAATAATACTATTATAAATAAGAGGTAATTTATTATTCAGGCGAACACCAATCGTATTGTTTACAATGGTATTATTGTTTAACGCCATATTACCGTACGATGAAATAGCGGCACCTTCGTTGCCTGAAAGCGTGGAGTTGTTTATATAGGGTATTGCAGACAAGCTAAACAGATTTATTGTGTCAGAATTAATAGTAATAATCCCACTGCTTCCGTTAGCTGTTTTGTTTTTTGTAACCAATGTGGCATCTAAAGAGATGTTATTATCTGTCGAGTAAATAGCAGCCCCATCATTAGTGGCTTGATTTTCTTTAAAAACACTTTGTTTTATAAGTAAGGTAGCTGTTTCGGCATTATAAATTGCACCGCCATGGTTTGCTTGGCCTTTACTAATAACCGCTTGAGTAATACTGAGTGCTTCTTTATTAAAAATAATTCCACCATTAGCAGCACAAAATTGTTCACAACCAATAAAGTCAATGTTGTTAAAGGTAACAAAAATTGGTGGAGTGGATAGAGTATTGTTTATACTATCATCAATAACTAATAACTGATGATTTCCGTTAGCTTTGATAATAGGACGTAAAGGAAGATCTAAGGTGCTGTCTTCTAGCTTGTTAATTGTTCCATCTGTTGATGTACTGATGGAATTGCCGTTTATTGCAACGCCTAAATTAATTGTGAGTGATGTATCTAATATGTAAGGTTTAGGTAAAGTGAGCATCATAATGCTTTCAGTACTACCATCATCATAACTAAAACAACCAAATAAACCTTTGCTTCTATACTCCTTCAACTCATTTATTTTGGAGTTTTTTTCTTCTTCTTTAATTTTTATCTTTGCTTTAAGATCTGTAATGCTTAATTCATAAGCATTAATGAGTGTTGCATCAGGAGTCGCTCTGCTTTTTTCTTTATCTAAAGCATCATTTGTTTCGTCCAATTTTCGGTTTAAGCCAACTAGGCCAGCATCTATTCGTATGATTAAATCATTAATAGTGTTATTAAGCTGCGTGATTTTAGAACTATCTGGCGTGGCTTTTGCTTGCTCAGTTGCTAAGTCTTGTTTAGCAGTAACTAGATTTGTGTTTAATACCGCTGATGTTCCCGAAATAACAGCAACTTCTTCATCAATAATCGCTTTTTTGGTGTTTTTAGCGTTTAAATAACTAACAGCTTCACGCAAAGAACAGCTTTGATTGTCAATGTTATTTTCATCGGCTGTTGTATTAATAATTACGCTATCAGCCAAGCTAGTTGTAGACAGTAGCGAGCTAGCGAGTAAACAAATGAGAAGGCGGCTCTGAGAAACAGGCATCGGAAGAGTCTCCTAGGTGGCTTGTTGTTTTTTATTTTGGTTCGACATTCTAATCTAAAAACACGGCTTATAGTGTGTGTTTATGTTGCGTTTAGCTTTAATCACGCAATGTATCATGACTGGCTATGTGTATGCCAGTCACCCTTTATTAAAGCATGCGTAAATTTCGTTACTATTATGTTGGATTATCCTGATTTATAGGCGCAACAAGCTGCTTATTTTCTTGATTTTTAATGTGTTCCATAATGGCATCTAGGCGGCCACCAAAATAGTTATTGATGGATTTTTCCATAGCACGGGCAACTTCGGCATCAATTGCTACATCGGCCAAAGGACGCATTTGCCAAATTAAATCGGCAAGGCGAGTCGTGGCACTACTGGGTGGGATGTTTTCTTTGCCATAAGTGTCAATCAAACGCGCAATGACTTCTACAAACATATCGGCAACATGCTCAACATTGGCACGTACACCAGACACAATATTGAGTAATTCACCTAAGGGTAATCCTAAAGAAACTAGCTTTAAGCCTACATCTAACAAACGTGGACTAGGTACGCGGACTCTAGCATCGTTATCAATAAATTCAATAATACCTAATTCGGCTGCCTGTAAAATTTCGTCTTGTGTGACGTGGCTGCCAAACAATGCTAATAGTTCTATTGCAGAATAAAACTGTGACGTTTCATCTGACCAAGGGCTAGTAATAGCAGACTCTAAACCTAATAATTGACTTAAATCTTGGCCTTGCTCCCATGCTTCTATTAGTTCACCTATATTAGCAATGCTGTAGCCACGTGCTAAAAGTTGGCCAATAATACGCAGACGTGCTAAGTGAGTATGGTTATAGATACCATTTCGGCCACGACGTTCGGGCGGTGGTAAAATGCCTCGGTCTTGATAAGCACGGACATTACGCACGGTGGTACCTGCAACACGGGCGAGTTCGTCAATGGAGTATTCATGCTGTGTGCTGGCGTGATTTGGGGTGCTCATAACCTTATTAATCCTAAAATTTAAATTATTAATGCTCTGTGAGCTGTTTTACAAAATGAAGTGTGAGTCTTTTTCTTTGTTGTAGTGCGCTATTTTCTAAAAAACTTAAATGTTTTAATAATAAACCCGTGCAATGTGGCCCTTTAAGTAATAAATAACGGGTGATTTCTGGGTCGAGGTCTAAATTACGTCGTCCTAATGCGGCCAATAATAGGGCTTCTCGGTCGGCGTTGTCTTCGCCATTAGGAATACAAAAACAAGCCGCTTGATTTAAGCGTGACACTAAGTCGGGCAAGCTTAATCCTAAGTTTGATGGTCTAGAGCGTGCCGCTAACAAAATACGGGTATGACTACTTAAGGCACGATTTAACAAATGAAATAAGGCTTCTTGCCAGTCAGGAAAGCCTTTGATAACTTCGATGTCATCTAAAGCAATTAAATCATAATGTTCTAAACTTTCTAAACAATAGGGCGTATTGGTTCTAATTAATTCGCGTAATGATAGCAAAATGGTATGAAAACCTTGGTCACTATAGGTTTCGCAGGCGGCAGCTAATAAATGGGTTTTACCTGTATCGGGTTCACCATAGACAAAACAGCGTTCGTCTGTGCCTGCTAGTAGGCCATCAATAGCCGATACAATAGCTGACCAACTAGGCCCAGCAAAGTCACTTAATCGGGCATCAAGCCGAGGCCCTAAATTAAGCAGGAGTTGATTATTTTCTCGCGTTTTCATACCTTAGGCTCATCGCGTTGATAAAAGGTACTTTGGCGATATCGTTGATGGGCATGTTGTAGCAGCACCATGACAATTGCTGCAACAGGTAACGCTAATAACATGCCAACAAAACCAAAGAGTTGTCCGCCCGCCATGACGGCAAAAATAACACCCACGGGTGGAAGTCCGATTTTATCCCCAATAAGATAGGGTTGTAAAACCCAGCCTTCTAAAACTTGGCCAATGGCAAACACTAGCCATATACCAAGTAGTGGGTCAAGGCTCATGTTGTATTGAAATAATGCTGTAATGCTGGCACTAATAATGCCTACAATAAAACCAAAATACGGAATAATGCTCGCCAAACCTGCCAGTAAACCGATGATAATGCCTAATTTAAGGCCAACGATTTGTAAGCCAACTGCATAAATAATGCCCAAAAGTAACATAACAATCAGTTGGCCACGTAAAAAGGCTGATAGAACCTCGTTACATTCGCTGGCGAGTTGAGTCACTGTGGGTTCGATATGACGTGGAATGAGTTCTTTGGTCTGTTTAATAATTTTGTCCCAATCTAGCAGTAAATAAAAAGTCACTACTGGAATTAAAGAAATCAAACCCACAATACTCATAATATCAACACTAGATTGAGCAACACGTGTTAATACATTGCCTGCGGCTGTGCCTGCTTCTTGCCAGTAAGAACTAAGCCACTCACTAATAAGCTTCATATCAAGACGGTCTAAATCAAGTCTAAAGTTTTTTTCTAACCAAGGAATGCCTTTACGATTAATCCATTTGAGTAAATAAGGCAATTTAGACTCTAAATAAATAAATTGTCGCCATAAAACAGGCACAAGTAAAACAAGAGCAGTGGTTATGGTCAAAAATAGTAAACTAAATACGGTACTCACTGCGGCTATACGATTAAAACGCCACTTCATGAGCATATTAACTAAAGGGTTGCACAAATAAGCCAGTAGTGCGCCTGCAAAAAATGGCATTAAGATAGATTGCAGCGCATACAGTAACCATACAAGCAGCGCACCGCCAAGCCATATGGGCCAATTAATCGCACTTTTGTTCATTGTAATTCTCTAATATGCGTCTGTAAGCCATTGATAATGCAAATAACGTTGGGCTAATTGTTGCCCAATTAAAACATTGGGTGCAAGTTCTTGATGCAAAAAAGGTACATGTGCTAATTGTGGTATGAGTCGTAATTGATTAGCAATGGAGCTGTAAGATTGAGTGCTTAAACAAGCAAAATCGGCTTGTGTGCCAAATACTTGTAAAATTCTAAGCTGTGAACAGGCAGTTTGTAGGGCATTTTCGGCATCAATAAATTGTTCTAATTGTGAAATGTTATCAATGCGAAACAAAATGCCATCTTTAATTTCTGGCCATTGCCAAGACATAGCGAGGTTTTCTGCCCAAATATGTGGCAAATAAATTAAGCCTTCGTTACTAATTTTGCCTTGTACGCTAGAGCTTGCGCCAAAAATTTGCCAATGAATTTCTTGTGATTGCGATGAGATAACCACGAGGGCATCGGTTTGTTGTTTATTGAGAAGTGCTTGTAAAAGTTGAGGCTGAGTTTGATATTGATTAATGGCTTGAGTCAGTAAAGGGATGTCGGTTTTATTTAGTTGGTTAAATAAAATAATGCCGCGCTGATTGGCTTCGGTATTTAAGTAAGGTTTAAGCTCAAAACTTTCGATTTGATTTTGATTGCTTTGTACAATCCATAGGCGAGTACCCGCCCAAGCTTTAAAATTACTTGAGCTAAGCAACTCGTTAAAGTCAGGACGTTGTGGCTGATGCAACTTTTGTTGCACGGTCGGTTCATCAAAAATTAAACTGGTACCTGTTAAGTTTAACAATTCATTTGACCAGTCTTCTGCCCAACTGGTAGAAATAAAACTGCTCAATATAAGTAGCAATGCGCTAAAACGCCCTAAAAAAGTCATTATTTTGTATCCTTAACCAAAAACATCGTAACCATACGCAACTCTGTGCCGAATTTCTAGGCTTTATCGACGGCAATAGTGGAGCAAAAGCCCATAAACAGCTAAAATGCGCGCCCGTTAAGCTTTTAATTTACTCAGGACACAAAAACATCGTATTTTTAGATGTGTTTAGTCCGACTATAGTGGAAACCAAATCACCATGAGCAACTCACAACCTTCTTTAAGCTATAAAGACGCAGGCGTAGATATTGATGCAGGCGACCATTTGGTAGAGCGCATCAAAGGGGTTGCCAAACGCACGACTCGTCCCGAAGTGTTGGGTGGCTTGGGTGGTTTTGGCGCATTGTGCGAGATTCCTGCAGGCTACAAACAGCCTGTTTTAGTGTCGGGTACAGATGGTGTTGGCACAAAATTACGTTTGGCATTGCAATTAAATCGTCACGAAAGTATTGGTATTGATTTGGTGGCGATGTGTGTTAATGACTTAGTGGTGTGTGGTGCAGAGCCATTATTCTTTTTAGATTATTACGCAACGGGTCATTTATCGGTAGATACCGCTGCGACAGTGATTACAGGTATTGGCGAAGGCTGTTTGCAAGCAGGTTGTGCTTTGGTGGGTGGCGAAACAGCCGAAATGCCAGGTATGTACGAAGGTGAAGATTACGATTTGGCAGGCTTTTGTGTCGGTGTGGTCGAAAAGGCTCAAATCATTGATGGTTCTAAAGTGAAAGCAGGGGATGTGTTAATTGGCGTTGCCGCCAGCGGTGTTCACTCCAATGGTTATTCTTTAGTGCGTAAAGTGATTGAAGTTTCTCAGGCTGATGTAAATCAGCAATTAGACGGCAAAACCTTAGCTGATTGGTTGATGACCCCAACACGTATTTATATTAAATCGATGTTAAGTTTGATTAAAGCTTTGCCTGTTCATGCCATTGCTCATATTACGGGTGGCGGCCTACCAGGTAACTTGCCGCGTGTGTTGCCCGAAGGTTGTGATGCCCGTATTGACGAAAGCTCATGGCAATGGCTAGCTATTTTTCAATGGTTACAACAGCAGGGTAATGTTGAACGTTTTGAAATGTATCGTACCTTTAACTGTGGTGTTGGGATGGTGGTGGTCGTTCCTGCCGATAAAGCAGATGAAACCATTGCTCATTTGCAAGCCAATGGTGAGCAAGCATGGCGTTTAGGTGAAATTACGCCATCAACCCATACTGAGCCTACCGTTGTTTTTGCTTAATTTGCTTTGATTGATGGTGTAGGGCAAGCCTTGTGCTTGCCTTTTTATTTTAATGCCCCTCTCTCTAACTCTCTCCCACAGGGAGAGAGAACCCCCTCGCCCTGTGGGAGAGGGTTGGGGTGAGGGTGTATGATTAAAAAGTTTGCTTAAATGAATATCGTCGTTTTAATTTCAGGTTCGGGCAGTAATTTACAAGCCATCATTGATGCGTGTCAGGCGCAGCATATTAAGGGTCAAGTTGTGGGTGTATTGTCTAATAAAGCCGATGCCTATGGTTTGGTACGCGCGCAACAGGCAAATATTGCAACAGCCACAATTAATCATAAAGACTTTGATAGTCGTGCTGCCTTTGACCAAGCGATGCAAAAAATCATTGATGCGTGGCAGCCTGATGTGGTGGTATTGGCAGGCTTTATGCGGATTTTAACGCCCGCCTTTGTACAGTATTTTGAAGGTAAATTGCTCAACATTCACCCGTCTTTATTGCCTTATTATAAAGGTTTGCATACCCATCAACGAGTATTAGCAACAGGAGACAACAAGCACGGTTGTTCGGTACATTTTGTTAATGCAGAGTTAGATGGGGGGGCAGTGATTGCACAAGCAGTTATAGATGTCTTGCCAAACGATAACGAACATAACTTAATAGAAACCATCCATAAACACGAACACACACTTTATCCTTTAGTGTTAAGTTGGTTAAGTCATGGCCGATTACGTTATCAGTCAGGATTACCCGTGTTAGATGGTAAAGTATTGATGCAACCTGTCAGGTTGTTGTGTTGATTTATAAAGCGAGAATAAAATAATGCGTACCACTTTATTGACAGCAATGGTTTTGTTTTCGGGTATTGTTCATGCCTTTGATTTGCAGCCTTATACCGCAACTTATCAATTTAATTTAAATCAACAACTGACAGGTACAGCAACACGCACACTCAGCAAACAAGAAAACAATCATTATCGTTATCAGTTTAGTGCCAGTGCTGCAATTGCTAATGCCAACGAAGTCAGTGATTTTATCTTTGAAAATCAGCAAGTACAGTCATTAAATTATCAAAATACAAAACAGATTTTGTTTAAAACTAAAATTGATAAAGCTGATTTTGATTGGCAACAAAGTCGATTGGTTGCTCAACGTAAAGGCGAAAGTACAAATCATCCTTTAACCGATAAAAGCACCTTAGACCCTTTAAATTTAGAGGTTCAAATTCGTCAAGATTTATTAAGTGCTACGACACCACACTTAAAAGCAGAATATGTGCTGGGTGATGCTAAAGGGGTGCATCCGCTTAAATTTACTATTGATGGTACAGAAAAAATCAAAACGCCTTATGGCGAATTAGACACTTTAAAAGTGTCACGAGTGCATCAAGATAAAGAACGTACCACGCAATTTTGGTTAGCTAAAAGTTTAGATTATTTACCCGTTAAAGTGGTACAGGTTGATGATGCGGCGGTATATACCATTGAGTTACAAAGTTTTCAAAAGTAGGAGTGGCAACCCTTGTGGTTGCCTTAAGTGTGACTATTTAAACCGACCCATGACCTCTTGGTAAACTTTTTACTGCCTTTGAGCAGGCCAAAATCAACCAAGTTGCAAAGCCAAGCTCAATAAATGCAAAGGTTTGCTTTAATTCAGCTATCTTTACTATTAGCAAAGTATTTTGTTGTCCAAGTCCAATAAATGCAAATGTTTGTTTTGAGCCACCCGCAAAACAGTCCATCACCGCAAAGCCCATATATACTAAAACAAGCAATGTTAAGGTTATTAAACCATAGCTCTTTTTTTGCAAAATCGCAGGCAAAAATAATAATAACGGCACTAATTTAATAATCACTAAAACCAAAGCCGCTTTAAAAGACACTAAGGCCACTAAGGCAAAGGTACTAACAGTCAAAAAAACTAAAAAACAAACATAACTTAAACGTAAATACTGCACGTTATTTTCTCGCAAATTGAACCAGTCGTTTGCCTAAAGCAATGCTTAACGCTTGTTCTTCGGGGGTAATAGGCCGTTTGCCATCGTGGCCAGCCCAATGAGATGCACCATACGGTGTGCCACCGCTTTGTGTGGTGTGTAACGCGGCTTCTTTGTAGGGTACGCCAACTAACACCATACCGTGATGTAACAAGGGCAACATCATCGTTAGTAAGGTGCTTTCTTGGCCACCATGTAACGAACCTGTCGAGGTAAATACGGCTGCAGGTTTGTCACACAATGCGCCATTCATCCATAACGCCGCCGTACCATCTAAAAAGTATTTGAGGGGGGCGGCCATATTGCCAAAACGTGTTGGACTGCCTAAAGCTAAACCTGCACACTGACTTAAATCATCAAGACTACAATATAAATCACCGTTGTCGGGAATACTTGCTTCGGTTGCTTCACATACCGTAGAAAGAGCAGGTACGGTGCGTAAACGAGCATTCATGCCTGCGGCCTCTACACCTCGCGCAATTAATTTTGCAAGCTGACGTGTGTTACCATGACGGCTATAGTACAACACTAAAATATAAGGGTCGGGCATAAAACATTTTCTTAATGTAGAAGATAGTTCCTCCCCATGACAAGGGGGAGGCTAGGAGGGGGTATATGCAACCTCACCCTAACCCTCTCCTAACTTAGGAGAGGGAATAATAGCTTGATTATACCCTAAACGGAGTCTAAAGCATGACTTGGAAAACACATTGGCATAAAACAAAATCATTTACGCATTTTGTAATTACCCGTTTTTTGGCAGATGAATGTAAACAAAATGCTGCGTCATTAACCTATACCACGCTCTTTGCTGTTGTTCCTATGCTCACTGTGTTATTTAGCATTTTGGCCGCGATTCCCTCATTAAAAAGTATAAGTGTAGATATTCAAAATTTTATTTTTAAAAACTTTATTCCTGATACGGGCGTAAAAATTGAAGGTTATTTAAATGATTTTGCCACCCAAGCCAGCAATTTAACCATTGTGGGTGTGTTTATGCTGTTTTTAACGGCCATAATGATGTTGGCAACCATCGAAAAAGCCTTTAATCAAATATGGCGCGTTAAGCAACCCAAACAAAGTATTGTGGGGTTTTTACGTTATTGGGCGGTGTTAAGTTTAGGGCCATTTTTATTGGGTGCGGCTTTTGCTATTTCGTCATATATCACGTCTTTGCGTGTCTTTAGCGATGCCGAGCAATTAGTGGGCATGGTGTTTTCGGGTTTAAGGTTGTTACCTTTTTTGTTTACAGGTTTAGCGTTTAGTTTGTTTTATATTGCTGTGCCTAATTGTCGAGTCCCTATTAAGTCGGGTTTTGGCGCAGGCTTTTTTGCCGCGACCTTATTTGAGATTGCTAAAAATGGGTTTACTTTTTTTGTAGGAAACTTTTCGTCTTATCAATTGGTCTATGGCGCATTTGCGGCTTTTCCGTTGTTTTTGTTGTGGGTGTATTTGTCTTGGATGATTGTTTTGTTAGGGGTAGAAGTGTGTCGTGCTTTAACTTTTTATAAAGAAGCTAACAAAGAAGTCCGTCATCCCTTATTAGAGTTATTGGCTGTACTGCAATTGTTTTATCAACGTCAATTAAATGGTGGAACGGTTTCTGAATTAGAAGCAATGGATGTTTTGGGTAAACGCGATGTAGAAACATGGACTCAGTTTGTAGATATCTTATTAACTCAAAACTTTATTCAAAAAACCGAATCAGGACAGTATGTCTTGGTACGTAACTTACACCATGTGGATTTTTGGCAATTTTATTTAAGTTTGCCATGGCCTTTGCCCAAACCTCAGGAGTTAGCCCATTTATACCAAGACGATTCTTGGGCAACCCTGTTAGTGCCACGCCTACAGGCCGCACATGATTACAATCAACAGCAATTAAGTGTACCTTTGGCGCAAATTTTGGCGGCAGATTAACGCACGAGATAGACGTTAATTCGTTATAATCTCGCTACAAAAACCAGCCATAGCCAGTTTTAGAGGAATAAATATGACCCTTATTAAACAAGATGATGTAATTCAAAGTGTTGCTGATGCACTGCAATATATTTCTTATTATCATCCTTTAGATTTTATTCAAGCCATTAACGCCGCTTATGAGCGTGAAGAAAACCAAGCCGCCAAAGATGCCATGGCGCAAATTTTAATTAACTCACGGATGTGTGCCGAAGGTCATCGTCCTATTTGCCAAGATACAGGCATTGTTACTGTCTTTGTTAAAGTAGGAATGAATGTACAATGGGATGCCACGCTATCGTTAGATGACATGATTAACGAAGGTGTACGTCGTGCCTATTTGCATCCTGATAATGTATTACGTGCTTCCATTTTGAGAGACCCTGCAGGTAAACGTCAAAATACCAAAGACAACACCCCAGCCGTGATTCATTACCAAATCGTCGCAGGTGATAAAGTTGATATTACCGTTGCAGCCAAAGGCGGTGGTTCAGAAAACAAATCCAAAATGGCGATGTTAAACCCGTCCGATTCAATTGTAGATTGGGTATTAAAAACCGTACCCACAATGGGTGCAGGTTGGTGTCCACCGGGTATGTTAGGGATTGGTATTGGTGGTACAGCCGAAAAAGCGGTGTTATTAGCCAAAGAATCGTTAATGGATCCTGTTGATATTCAAGAGTTAATCGCTCGCGGCGCACAAAACCGTGTTGAAGAATTACGCATCGAGTTGTTTGAAAAAGTCAACGCATTGGGCATTGGCGCACAAGGTTTAGGCGGTTTAACCACCGTGGTCGATATCAAAATTAAAGATTACCCAACCCATGCCGCCAGTTTGCCTGTGGCGATTATTCCTAACTGTGCTGCAACACGCCATATTCATTTTGAGCTAGACGGCACAGGTGCAGCCGAATTTACACCGCCTAAACTAGAAGACTGGCCACAAGTGACATGGGATTCGTCTAAGGCGCGTCGGGTTAATTTAGATACCATCACCCATGACGAAATTAAAACATGGCAAATGGGCGAAACTTTATTGTTATCAGGCACTATTTTAACAGGCCGTGATGCCGCGCATAAACGCATGGTCGAAATGATTGCCAAAGGTGAAGAATTACCTGTTGATTTAAAAGGCAAGTTTATTTATTACGTAGGGCCCGTTGACCCTGTTCGTGATGAAGTGGTCGGGCCAGCGGGGCCAACAACCGCCACACGTATGGACAAATTTACCGAGACAGTATTAGGCGCAACAGGCTTATTTGGCATGATTGGTAAATCTGAGCGTGGTGCAGCAGGTATTGATGCTATTAAAAAGCATGAAGCAGCCTATTTAATGGCTGTGGGTGGTGCGGCCTATTTGGTATCTAAAGCGATTCGTAAAGCCAAAGTGGTGGGTTTTGCCGATTTAGGTATGGAAGCGATTTACGAATTTGTCGTTGAAGATATGCCTGTGTCGGTGGCGGTAGATGTTTACGGTAACTCGGTTCACGATACTGCGCCTAAAATTTGGCAAGCCAAAATTGGTAAAATTCCTGTTGTCTAAATAAGCTCCTCCCCCTTGATAAGGGGGAGGTTGGGAGGGGGTTATAAATGACCCCACCCTGACCCTCCCCTAAATTAGGGGAGGGGAATTCAAAAGAACTAGACAAATATCCTATGAACCCTTATCATCGCGCCCCTATTATGCCAGTCGTCTCACTACCCCAAACCATCGATCCCTTTAAATGGGCAGACAGAGCTACACAGGTTGTAGCGGATGTTCCGTTGGTGCAGTTTACGCGTTTGGCTGCTGATTTAGTCAATACTAATGGCAGTGTACAAGTCAATTGTCGGTTTGAGCGTGATGCCCAAAAAATGGCTTTTTTGCGTGGTGATGTTGCCACTACTGTAACCCTGATTTGTCAGCGTTGCTTAGAGACAATGGAATTACCATTACAAGTCACGATTGATTTAGCACTGGTGTATGACGAAGATCATGCCAAAAAACTTTCTGAAGATACCGACTATTTAGTGGTTGTTGAACAGGAAGTGGTTTTGGCAGAGATTATTGAAGATGAGTTGTTGTTAAACATTCCCTTTACGCCGATGCACGAAGCATGTGATGCTTTGCCGTATCAGGCTGAAATAGAAGGCGATGTTCCAGCACCCGTCAAAGAAAATCCCTTTCAGGTGTTGACTACCCTCAAAAAGTAGTCAGTAAAAATAAACCAATTGATGTTGTTTGGAGAGCTAATATGGCCGTTCAACAAAACCGAAAAACCCGTTCACGCCGCGATATGCGCCGTTCGCATGATGCTATCACTGGCCCAACATTAAGTGTTGACCAAACAACGGGTGAAGTGCATCGCCGTCATCACATTACTAAAGATGGTTTTTACCGCGGTCGCCAACTGTTTGCAGTTGCTGCTGTCGAAGTATAAGCATCAAAATGGCGATAACCTTAGCGGTTGATGCCATGGGCGGGGACTTTGGTCCCCGTGTCACCATTCCTGCAACACTTGTTATTCTTAAAAACTCCCCTCAGCTATCCGTTATTTTTGTTGGTCAAGAAAGCCAAATTCAGCCTCATCTTAAAAATTTATCTACAGATATTAGTACGCGTATTAGCATTGTTCATACTGACGAAATGGTCACAATGGATGATAAAATTGCGGTTGCCTTGCGTAATAAACGTCAATCTTCGATGCGTTTAGCGATTAATTTAGTCCATGAAAAAAAGGCCGATGCCTGTATTAGTGCAGGAAATACAGGCGCATTGATGGCCATTAGCCGTTTTGTATTAAAAACCCACGCCAACATTGATCGTCCTGCTATTTTAGCACCACTGCCGACTCAAACTGGCCAAGTCTATATGCTCGATTTGGGGGCAAATATTGATTCAGAGCCGCAACATTTAATGCAATTTGCTTCTATGGGTGATGTGGTGGCACGTGCCTTAGCAGGTATAGACAAGCCGCGTATAGGCTTATTAAATATTGGCGAAGAAGAAATTAAAGGCAATGACCTGATTAAACAAACCCATCAATTGTTAAAACTTAGCACACTTAATTATATAGGTTATGTAGAGGGTGATGGTATTTTTAAGGGTGAAGCCGATGTGGTCATTTGTGATGGTTTTGTAGGTAATATTGCCTTAAAAACCTCCGAAGGTGTCGCTAAAATGATGGCGAGCTTTATTAAACAAGAAGTTAGTCGCAATTGGTTTACTAAATTAACAGGCGCAATGGCCTATCCAATTTGGCAAGGTCTCAAGAAAAAAATGAACCCCAGTAATTATAACGGGGCAAGCTTAGTGGGCTTAACAGGCATTGTGATTAAAAGTCATGGCAGTGCCGATGCAGACTCTTTTGCTCAAGCGGTAAAAGTGGCCATAAAAGCTGTTGAGCAAGATATTCCCTCATTAATTGCCGCAAATATGGCGTAATAGTCAGAGTGTACGTAGATTACGGTTTGCTTAACTCAGCGCGTAAATTCTAAAAATAGGAGCGTTGGCCATGCGTTTTTTGTTAACTAGCCTCTGTTTATATTTTTGGTGTTTGTCTTTTGCTCAGGCGGATGAAAAAATCACTTTAGAGCAAATTAATCACTTTTTGGATAGCCACAGCACCGCGATTATGCAAAAAGACGACTCTAAATTAAGCACTTTATTTAGTACGGACTATCAACAATATGACACAAAGACACCTACTCAGCATTTAAATCAAAACGATATTGTAAAAATATATAAAAATAATTTTATGGTGGCAAAGCTAATTATAAGTAAAATCAATTTGTTAGATGCAAAAATAAGCGAAGATGCTCAGCACGCAACACTCAATACACATATTTTTAGTCGTTATCTGATAGAGTTTCAGGGTAAACAAAATATTCTTAATCAACAAGAAGACTGGTTGAGTGAAGTGGGTTTAGTTCATGGTCAGTTAGTGTATCTAAGCACCCAAAAAACACTTAACGTTTCACCTTAATAATATGGAACGAATATGACACATCTTGCTTTTGTTTTTCCGGGTCAAGGTTCACAACAACTAGGTATGTTAGCCGATGTTGCCGAGCAATATCCCCTAATTCGTCAAACCTTTGGCGAAGCTTCAGATGCGTTAGGTTTAGATTTGTGGCAACTATGCCAAGAAAACGAAGCCGAACTCAATAAAACCGAAAATACGCAACCTGTATTACTTACTGCAAGTATTGCCTTATGGCGTGTGTGGCAAGCCTTTGATGGTGCAAAACCTGCATATTTAGCAGGGCATTCTTTAGGTGAGTACAGTGCTTTAGTGGCAGGTGGCGTAATGTCATTGGCAGATGGTGTACGTTTGGTTGCCTTGCGTGGGCGTTTAATGCAACAAGCCGTACCTGCAGGTTTAGGTGCAATGGCGGCTATTTTGGGATTGGACGATGCCACGGTGATTGATGTGTGTCAGTCTGTGTCTAATGTGGGCGTGGTTGAAGCAGTTAACTTTAATGCACCTGCACAAGTGGTGATTGCAGGCGAAACCGAAGCCGTACAAGCCGCCATGAAAAACGCTACCGAGCGTGGTGCTAAACGTGCCTTGATTTTACCTGTTAGTGTGCCTGCTCATAGTTCGTTAATGCGTCCTGCAGCGGCTATGTTAGCCGATGCCTTAGAAAATATAGATTTTCATCAAGCAGTCATTCCTGTGGTGCAAAATGTCACAGCACGTGCCGAAGCTAATAGCACGGCGATACGTCAAGCCTTAGTGTCTCAGCTTTATAGTCCTGTTAAATGGTCTGCTTCTGTTGAATATTTGGTGTCTCAAGACGTAACACGAGTGATTGAATGTGGCACAGGTAAGGTATTGTGTGGCTTAAATAAGCGTATCAACAAAGGCTTAACCTGCGAAACTTTAGAAAATGTTGCTAGTTTAACAACTGCTTTAGCGATTAAATAGGAGCGTAGTATGTCTTTGCAAGGTAAAGTAGCTTTAGTGACGGGCGCGAGTCGTGGTATTGGTAAAGCTATTGCCCAACAATTAGCAGCTCAAGGAGCAATTGTTGTAGGGACAGCCACCACCGAAGCAGGCGCACAAGCAATTAGTGCTTATTTACAAGCCATCAATGCACAAGGTGTAGGTATGGCTTTAGATGTCACCCAAGCCAACAGTATTGACGGTTTTTTAGCTGCCATACAGAGCCAATTTGGTGCGCCTGTGATTTTGGTTAATAACGCAGGGATTACCAAAGATGGTTTATTATTACGCATGAAAGATGACGATTGGGACGCGGTGATTAATACCAATTTAACGGCTATTTTTAGATTGTCTAAAGCCTGTTTAAAAGGTATGAGCAAAGCTCGTTGGGGGCGTATTATTAATATTAGCTCGGTAGTTGGGCAAATGGGCAATGCAGGCCAAACTAACTATGCCGCAGCTAAAGCAGGTTTAGAGGGTTTTACACGCGCACTCGCCAAAGAAATGGGTGGTCGTGGTATTACTGCTAATTGTATTGCACCGGGTTTTATTGAAACTGATATGACCCATGCTTTAAGTGAAACACAACAAGCCACCATGTTAGCGAACATTCCCGCTAATCGTTTAGGTCAACCTAATGATATAGCCCATGCAGTTGTTTTTTTAGCCAGTGACCAAGCAGCTTACATCAATGGCGTGACTTTACCCGTTAATGGCGGTATGTATGTGTAACTCTTTTAGTCAAAATGACGCTTAGGTGTTGCGCTACAACACAGACATTCATACACTACGGCGATTGTTTTGCCGCGGCACAAATAGACCAAAGTTTTGCCTAAGTCTAAAAAATCGTGTAGTGTGCCAACATAGAATCTACCCTCAGGAGAAGAAAGAAAGTGAGTAACTTTGAAGAACGCGTAAAGAAAATTGTTGCCGAGCAATTAGGCGTTAAATTAGAAGACGTAAAAAACGAATCTTCTTTTGTTGACGATCTTGGTGCAGACTCTTTAGATACCGTTGAATTAGTCATGGCTTTGGAAGAAGAATTCGAAACCGAAATTCCAGATGAAGAAGCCGAAAAGATCAATACTGTACAAGCTGCTATTGATTACGTTACTGCCAATACAAAATAATTGGTCAATAACAAAAAAAGCCGCATCCCGTTACCGTGGGCTATGCGGTTTTTTTTTGACATTTTTATTTTATATTTGAGTGTTAATATTGTATTAGTTAATTAAAAATTTAGATTTAATTTCTTGGAGTGATCTATGAGTCGTCGTGTTGTAGTCACAGGTTTAGGTATGGTGACCAGTTTAGGTGCAGATGTAGCAAGCACATGGGCAGGTATTTTGGCCGCTAAAAGTGGTATTTCTAACATTGACCATTTTGATGCCACTCAATACAAAACACGTTTTGCAGGCTTGGTACGTGACTTAAAAGCCGAAGAGTATATGCCAGCCAAAGAGTTGCGCCGTTATGATGAGTTTATGCACTATGCGATAGCGGCGGGAGTGCAAGCTGTAAACGATGCCAAACTTGAGGTGACTCTCCAAAATGCGTCTCGTATAGGCGTAGCGATGGGTTCAGGTATTGGTGGTTTAACCACGATTGAAGATGGTCATAAAACCTTACTTGACGGTGGGCCTAATAAAATTTCGCCTTTTTTTGTGCCAGGTTTAATAACCAATATGGCCGCAGGATTGTTAGCGATTCGTTTTGGCTTAAAAGGGCCTAATTTTTCCGTCACAACGGCTTGTACTACCGCAACACATTGTATAGGCTTGGCAGCGCGTTTAATTGCTTATGGTGATGCGGATGTATTTGTGGCAGGTGGTGCAGAAAAGGGTTCATCACCTTTAGGTATGGCAGGTTTTTCGGCAGCGCGTGCCTTGTCAACTCGTAACGATAATCCTCAAGCCGCCAGCCGCCCGTTTGACAAAGATCGTGATGGTTTTGTATTGGGTGATGGTGCAGGCGCAATGATTTTAGAAGAATACGAACACGCCATTAAACGCGGTGCGACTATTTATGCCGAGTTAGTGGGGTTTGGTATGAGTGATGATGCGTTCCATATTACTGCCCCCTCAGAAAATGGCGAGGGTGCTGCTGCGTCAATGCGAAATGCGTTGAATGATGCTGGTTTAGCTCCTGAGTCGGTTGACTATATTAATGCACACGGTACAAGTACCCCTGCGGGTGATGTGGCCGAGTCTCAAGCGATTGAATCGGTATTTGGTCAACATGCGTATAAACTCGCTGTTAGCTCTACTAAATCTATGATTGGTCATTTATTAGGTGCATCGGGTGCAGTTGAAGCAATATTTAGTGTGTTAGCGATTCGTGACAATATTGCGCCTCCAACCATTAACTTAGATAATCAAGACCCTGCCTGTAAGTTGGATTATGTGCCTCATCAAGCACGCCCTATGAAAATAGATGTGGCCTTGTCAAATTCGTTTGGCTTTGGTGGTACGAATGGCACGTTGATTTTTAAACGCGTTTAATTTGTGGTAGTAAGTGTGTAATAAAGGCAGCTATTGCACACTTGCTACAAATATACTGCCTTAATGTTAATCTGGATGCGTTGGTACGCTTTCATCAAGTGTTAGCGTAAACCAGCCGCCTGCAATATGTTTATGTGTCCATACCCCCAATAGCACCGTATGACCTTGCTCGTTTGATAATACCTTAAAATAATCTTTCCACGGTTGATGGTCGTAATTCATGGTTGCTGTTGCTTGACCACGCCAACGAATATCTGTCATGCCCACATTTCCCCAAATAGGAATGGGAAAATAAAGTTTGTTAGACCAACGCAGTAACAAAGGATCACCTTGATGCTGTGTGCGATAGCGTTTGCCCCATTTAATCCCTAATAAATTGAGTGGCTTAATAATCGCTAATTCGGCTAAATCTAACACTGAGCCATTGGTGCGTAAAATTTTACCATTCCATGTTTTATTCACTAAGTCTGTTTTGGCATTAACCGTTGGTAGTGAGTCGTACAAACGTACTAAATCTTCTTCGTTATAAATTAGACCGTCTTGGCGAAGTATCTCGGCGCGTAATTGCTCAAGTGTTTTACCAGAACCAAGCAGTTTTTTGTTTTCAAAACCTTCTTCGTTCCATATTGACTTACTTGGTTGCAAATAACATAAGCCGCTAATTAAACAATTTAGAGGAAACATGACAAATTGTGCGACATCATAAACGGCAGAAGGATAAAAAAGCACTTTAGGTTTTTTGTATACTGACATGATAATTTCTCATTAGTAAGGTTGCCTAACATAAATGAATGAATATTCATTCATTTTGAAAATAGCATACTACTTAAAAGCTGTCAAAATACTTTAATGATTTAGTAAGCGCGTTAGTAGCGGGTGTACGTCTTCTTTTGATTTAGTCGCATAGATGTAAAGTCTTCAAGCTTTGTATCTTGAATCATTACATGGATTATTTAGACTTGCCGTAATCCATGTTGCGTTATACAAACACAAGTTGTTTAATCAGTGTCCATTTTTAGACAAAAATGTTTTCTCATACCCTAATAAAGCTTGCCATAGTTGAGTGCGTTGTAATGGTGTTTCTTGGGTTTTGACTGTTAAATGGGTAGGGCGCGGCTCTCTATCTAACCAAAATAAGCCTGTAGTTTGGCTTGCTTCAGTGGCTGATGCTAACCAAACAATGGTATCCGCACCTTGTTTTGGGGTACGTAAAATAGGTTTAGTTAATTTATAAAATTTGGGTAGAGAATCAACCACCCCTGCGGTCTCTGCCCAACCAGGATGCATTGCATGAACACTAATGCCTTCTTTTTGCCATTTTTTTGCCCATTCTTCGGTTATTACCATTAAGCCACGTTTGGCTTTGGCATAAGCGACACTGCCCGAATAAGTACCTTGTTGACTTTCTAAGTCATTTACATCTATCGCTTGACTATACATTCCGCCCGACAGCACATTAATCACTCGTGAATTGTGAGCCAACAACGGTTTAAGTTGTTGTGTAAACATAAAAGGTGACAGTAGGAGTAAAGCAAAACTTTGCTCTAAGCCTTCTTTGGTTTGTTGACGCGGATTAAACAATGCACCTGCATTATTAATTAATACATCTATAGGGTATTGTTGTTGATGTAAGCGTTGGCTTAGCGCAAGTACATCACTCATTAGGCTCATATCAGCAATTTCTAAGTTGATTTTGGTGTTGCCTGTTTTTTGGCAAATCATATGTTTAACTTCTTCACCTTTAGTTTGATTACGTACTACAAGCGTTAAGTTAGCTCCTTTTTGAGCCAAAGCCATTGCACTAGCCAAACCTAAACCTGAACTTGCACCCGTAATAATAATGTGTTTGTGCTGCATATTATTAGAAACAGGTAGCCAATTTTTTTGTGCTTGCAGATAACCAAATTTAGTAAATTGCCATAGTTCGGGCAGTATTAATTGGCTACGTATTTGGTGTTGCATGAGGGGGGGAGGGTTGTTATTAGCCAGTGCTTGCGCTAAACCCTGCATCGACGTTTTGCCTAGTTTAAGCAGTGCAGGCTTCATGATGGGCAGTAAATGTGCCAGTATGCCTTCAAAACTAATATCAGCTTGCCATGTAATTTCAATACCTTGTGCGGTTTCTTTAAACCAAATACTATCAATTGCAACAAAATCTTTAGCAATGCCTTCAAAGATCAAATGCTGTTTTTGATAGGTTTTGAGTGTATAGTCCATGGCCACATGACGACCTGCTGACTTTAAAATTAAGTCAAACTTTGTGCCTACACCAATCGCGCCATCGGATATTTTTTGGCAGCTAAACACGCTTGCATCCCACTCTGCAATAGTAGAAAAATCACTTAAATAATTAAATACGTCGGCAAGTGGGCGATTAACTAAAAATTGTTCGCGTAGCTGAATAGAGTGATTCACATGTAAAGCCTCCTAAAATTTAATAAAGATTAAGGGGCTTTGTACTTATATGACAATGCTACAAAAGAAGAAGATGCTAATGGTGGCTAAAAATGTGAGTTACCACTTTGTAAATACAATTGATGATGTGTGCCAAAGTTAAACCACATTTTATGTTGAGTGTAGAGCGGGAGGCGCGAAAAATACATATCAGAGCGTGAGTGAAAACTTACAATTTTGCCGCCCACAACGGTAGGATTTTGATTGTTGCGTACAATATGCCAATAATAGTCTTGAGGCGTAGCTTGTTGTGCTAAATGAGCAGTACGAAAATGCTTAACGCCACACCAATAAGGCAATAAGCGTAACTCTAAATTAGTTGTGCTAAGCTCTGTAGGTATATCTAAGGCAGGAGGAATCATCGTTTGGACAGCGTGAGTTTTAGGTATAGTTATCATCATTGTTGTTGCCTCAAAAATCTCTTCCTAAGATGTAAGACCGATATAGGTTGCCAAACATTAATCAATTCGTTAAAAGAGTGAGACAAGGTGTGCCTACTGTTTTCTTTTATCAAGTTGAAGTAAATCCTAGTGCTATGTTAACGTCAATATAATGTTTTTGTCTAATTGTAAAAATACTTACAAAACAAAGTGTTATGTAAATAACTTAATTTTTTTGTTTAATCTATTGCAGAATCAGCTTAAGGAGTGAAGATATGCTAATGGCCACTTGGCTAAATGGTAATGTTATCAGTCGCTTAGATGTAAACGAGCGTGCTTTTGCCTATGGCGATGGAATTTTTAGCACAATATTGGTGCAAGATGGGGCAGTAAAACTGCTTGATTTGCATTGGCAGCGACTAACATTAGGCTGTCAACGTTTAGCAATCGCGTTAACAAATATAAGGCAATGGCAAAGCGATTTTGCAAAATTTATAAGCCAGTATCCACATTGTACCGCTAAAATTATTATTACTCGTGGTAGTGGTGGACGCGGTTATTTACCTGACGCTCAGGCAGAGCCACAGTGTTATTTTTATGCCTATCAAACATCATCTCATTCCGAAAGCTATCAGTTAGGGATTAACAGCGATTTTTTACAACAGCGTTTGGGATGTAGCCCGTTATTAGCAGGCATGAAACATCTTAATCGTTTAGAGCAAGTGTTATTACGCCAAGAATTAGCACAGCTTGCACATCCAGAAGCTTTAGTTTGTGATATTCAAGGCCGCGTAATAGAAGGTGTGTTTAGTAATATTTTTATGATTAAAGAAGCAGTTTTATACACACCAGACTTACATCAAGCAGGTGTAGCAGGAGTGATGCGTGAACACATTTTACAAGTAGCCCATGCTTTAAAATGGTCGGTTTGCATACAAGATTTATATCCAGCACAATTTTTAGCCGCCGATGAGGTCTTTTTTTGTAATAGTATGTATGGCATTTGGCCAGTCACACAAATTCAAGGCATAATATGGGCTAACACTCCCTTGACTCAACATTTACAAGCAAATCTTTATCATGTCTGAACCTACAGCACCTAAAAAAACAACTAAAAAACCATCTGCCACCAGCAAAACGGGTATTAAAAAACCTAGAGCAAAAGCAACAGGTGCAACGCGAGTAAAACCCAAAACAAAGCCTACCCCTAAAAGCAATGAAGTGCCTCATCCTAATAAAAAAGTGGTGTTAGTGTTGAGTCTTTTTTTAATTATGCTAATGATGGTAGCTTGGGTATATTGGAGTTTGCAACGTCAGTTAGATTTGGGCGATAAAGGCTATACTTTGCAGGTTGAGCGTGGCCAAAACTATAGCCAAGTTTTAGCAAAAATGAATCAAGATGGTGTCATTAAAAATTTGTTTTTAGCAAAGCTATATTTAAAAGTCAGTAAAGCTAAGCCCTTACAAATGGGTACTTATTTATTTAAAGAGCCAATTTCTTTAGTTAAGTTATTAAGCCAGTTAATTAATGGTGATGGTTTAATGATGACTAAAATCACCGTGATAGAAGGCACAAACTTTAAGCAGTTGTTGGCACAGTTAGCGGCTGATGAGCGTATTAAACATAGCTTGCAAGATAAAACACCTCAAGAAGTGTTGCAAATTTTGGAGCTAACAGAAACTCACCCCGAAGGCTTATTTGCGCCAGATACCTATATTTTTGCACTAAACGAAACTGATGTTAAAGTGCTAAAACATTTGTACGCGCAACAGCAAAAGATTTTACAGCAAGCATGGCAAACTCGCGCCGATAATTTGCCCTATAAAACACCGTACGAGGCACTAATTATGGCCTCGATTGTAGAAAAAGAAACAGGCGCAGCCGTTGAACGGCCACAAATTGCAGGGGTTTTTATTAAGCGTTTACAATTAGGTATGCGTCTGCAAACCGACCCTACGGTTATTTATGGCATAGGCGATAACTATGATGGCAATATTCGTAAAGCAGACTTATTGGCCTATACACCGTATAATACTTATAAAATCAATGGATTGCCGCCAACACCTATTGCATTACCTAGTAAAGAAGCCATTAAAGCAGCATTAAATCCGCTTATAAATGATAATATTTATTTTGTGGCTAGAGGCGATGGCAGTGGTATGCACAATTTTAGTGCTAATTTAGCTCAACACAATCAAGCCGTTGCTGATTATTTACAAGCGCGAAAAGGAAAGTAATATGTCTGCATTTATTACCTTAGAAGGCACCGAAGGCGTAGGTAAAAGCACAGCCTTGGCCTATATTCAAGCCTATTTAACCGAGCATTATGTGCCGTTTATTACTACCCGCGAACCCGGTGGCACCCCCTTGGCCGAAAAAATTCGTCATTTATTACTAACTAAAGATAGCGAAAAAATGGCACATCACACCGAATTATTATTAATGTTTGCGGCACGCGCTCAACATTTAGAGCAAGTCATTAAACCTGCTTTGGCGGCCAAAAAATGGGTTTTGTGTGATCGTTTTACCGATGCTAGTTATGCTTATCAAGGCGGTGGTCGTGGTTTGCCCATGAATGAGATTGCTCAATTAGAAACCTTAGTGCAAGGTACTTTACAGCCTACGTTAACCTTGTGGTTAGATGCGCCTGTAGAAATTGGTTTGCAACGTGCCGCAGCAAGACACGAGCTTGACCGTTTTGAACAAGAAAAAGTGGCCTTTTTTGATAAAGTACGTGCGGTGTATCAGCAACGCGCCCAAAATTATCCGCAACGCTACAGACGTATTGATGCCAATGTGCCACTAGAGCAAGTGCAAGCTCAACTCAAAGCCGTATTAAGTCATTTTGTGGCTATTAGAACCTTATGAGTCATCTTTTTACCTTGTATCCTTGGCAACAGCAAACGTGGCAGTTATTGCAACAAAGTCGTGCGCGGCAGTCTTTGGCTCATGCTTTTATTTTAAGTGGTGTACATGGTGTAGGGCTTTTTGAGTTTAGTCAGCAAGTCAGTGCATGGCTTTTGTGTCATCAACCAAGCGAACAAGGGGCGTGTGGGGCGTGTAAAAGCTGCCAATTGTGGTTGGCGCAAAGTCATCCTGATTATCGATTATTAGAGCAAATAACTGACGAAAAAACAGGTAAAACCAGTCAAGTGATTAAAGTTGACCAAGTACGTCAATTAGTCGAATTTTTAAATAAATCGGCGCAGTTAAATGGTTATCGGGTGGCGATTATTCATCGTGCCGAAAATTTGAATGTTAATGCAGCTAATAGTTTGCTTAAAACCTTAGAAGAGGCAGGGGCAAATACGGTAATTATGCTCATCACAGAGCAGCCTTTAATGTTATTGCCGACCATTAGAAGTCGCTGCCAACAATTAAGCTTAGCCGTACCCGAAAAAGCACAAGCGCAAGCATGGTTACAAACACAACTTAAAACATCAATAGATACCGAGTTATTACTAGCTTTAAGTGAGGGCGCACCGTTAGCCTCTTTGGCCTTGCAAGACGCACCGTGGTTTTTGGCACGCAAAGCTTTGGCACAAAATATGTTAGATGTAATGCAAAAAAAGCACAGTGCTTTGCAGATTTCGCAACAGTGGCATAAGCAACTTAAACCCGAAGATGTGTTAAATGCGATTCAATTAGTGTTAGCTGACGTATTATTAGTTAAACTCAATCAAAACCATGCTATTAAAAATAGTGATTTATTGCCTATAATCAGTGCTATTGCCAATATAAGCAGTATCACGCAAATATTGGCTCAACAACAACAATGCTTAAATGCCTATCATTTGATAGCTGCTAATATTCAAACGGCTTTATTACTCGACAATCTGTGGTTGTCATTTGCAAATAAACGCTAAAAAAAAGGTAAAGATTATGGGATTACCACGTGGTGCAGGGATTCAAACCTTGCAATTTAAAGATAAAGGCCAGCTTTATGCCAGTTATATGCCCTTTATTAAAGGCGGTGGTCTGTTTTTTCCTACTGCCAAAGTACCTAAATTGGGTGATGAGTTGTTTGCGGTGATTATTTTGCCCGATGATGCCGAAAGAATGCCTTTAACCTCTAAAGTGGTTTGGATAAATCATCGTACTCAAGGCCATCGCCCCGCAGGTTTTGCATTGGCATTGCTTGGCATAGAAGGTGATGCGATTCGCCGTAAAGTAGAAGCTCAATTAGGTGGCGCATTACAATCAGATAAACCCACATTTACTTTATAAGATTGATTTATGTTTATTGACTCACATTGCCATTTAGACCGTTTACATTTAGAACCATACCAAGGGCAGCTTGATATGGCTTTGCACGCTGCACGAGAACAAGGTGTGCAGCATTTTTTAACGGTCTGTGTAGATTTAGCTGATGTGCCAACGTTAATTGCGATTGCCGAAGCCAATAGCGACATTAGTTTGTCGGTAGGCGTACATCCCTCTGATGTTGCCCCTATAGATGAGGTGACGGTGGCGCAGCTATGTGACTTAGCAAAGCATCCCAAAGTGGTCGCCATTGGCGAAACAGGTTTAGATTATTATTATCATCCTGAGCTTGCAGCAGGTCAGCAACAAAGTTTTATTAGCCATATTTTAGCCAGTAATCAAAGTGGCAAACCGCTGATTGTGCATACCCGTGACGCACGTGCCGATACCATTGCCTTATTACGCGAGCATAAAGCGCAGCGGGGCGTATTACATTGTTTTACCGAAGATTGGGATACCGCAAAAGCGGCCTTAGATTTGGGCTTTTATATTTCTTTGTCGGGCATTGTGAGTTTTGCTAATGCCAAAGATTTAAAAGAAGTCGCTAAAAAAATCCCTTTAGATAGATTATTAATCGAAACTGATTCGCCTTATTTGGCTCCTGTACCGTATCGTGGCAAAAAAAATGAGCCGCGTTATTTGCCTGCGGTGGCTCAAGCGGTGGCAGATATCAAAGGATTGTCGTTGGCAGAGATTGCTGCCATCACGACACGCAATTTTGGACAATTATTTGGCGTTTTAGTATGACCCGAGCTGCCGCCTTTAAAGCCCGTGAACAAGCCATTTTGGATGCGACTGAGCATTTATTGTTAGATTCGGGTGATGAGGCTATTACCATCGAAATGATTGCCGAGCGTGTCGGTATTGCTAAAGGGACGATTTATAAGCATTTTCAAAGTAAAGACGAACTTATTTTGCACGTCTTAATTGCCTATGAAACTGAATTAGCTGCCGTGATGGCAGAGGCGGTTAAAAGTCAGGATATTCATCAACTGATTCAATCGTATTTTGTGTTTCGTTTGGCCTCGCCCGAAAAACATTTACTTTTTGAACGTTTAGAAAACAAACTCGCCGCAACCAGACGTACCTTGCGCCCATATTTTGCGCGTTTGTACTTTATTAGAAAGGGTTATTTGCGCCAAGCCTTGCCTTTTGTAACCGAGCATTTGCAAGCGCATCAAAGCAATATGACGGCTCGTGACTATTTGAGTGCAGGGTGGGCGTTGGTGCAGGGTACAGCCGCCATTTTACATTCTAGTTTTTATCAGCGTTATTTAGGCGACCGCGACGGATTATTAGCCGCCATGTTAGATGCCCTACACGATTTAGGCGTTCGTCCTAGCTCTGAACTCTCATCGTAGTCCAAATCATCATTTATTATAGCTTTGCTGAGCCATTACTGAGCCAAACAAATACTGCTATGCGCTAAATCATAACCATAATGGTCTAGACATTACAGCTTGAGTGAGTATCATGCGCCCTGTTTTAATCCCTTAGAGTGTGTTTGCCATGATTGCAGAATTAGGTCATTTTGCGTTAATTCTTGGGCTGGTAATGGCAGTATTACAAGCTACTTTGCCTCTGTATGGCTTATATACAGGCTCAGTGCCTTTTCAACGTACCGCACGCTCTGCGGCATTTTTACAAGCCTTTTGTTTGAGTTTGGCTTTTGTTAGCCTAACAACCGCTTTTTTGCAAAATGATTTTAGCCTCGATTATGTGGCGCGTCAGTCCAATAGTTTACTGCCTTATTATTATAAAATTTCGGCGGTGTGGGGCGGCCACGAAGGCTCATTATTGTTGTGGGTTTTGGTGTTGTCGTGGTGGTCGGCTGCGGTTGCGTTGTTTAGTCAAAACTTACCCCGTGAAATGATTGCCCGTGTTTTGGCTATTATGGGCATGGTCAGCGTTGCATTAATTTCTTTTGTGGTGATTACCTCTAATCCGTTTAATTATTTGCTGCCCGATTTTCCAATGGATGGTGCAGACCTCAATCCTTTATTACAAGATATTGGTTTAATTATTCATCCGCCAATGTTGTATATGGGATATGTCGGTTTTACCGTGCCTTTTGCCTTTGCAATGGCAGGTTTAATGGGCGGACGTTTAGACTCCGCATGGGCCAGATGGTCACGGCCTTGGGCGTTAGCCGCATGGTGCTTTTTGGCGGTGGGTATTGCTTTAGGTTCGTGGTGGGCTTATTACGAACTCGGTTGGGGTGGTTGGTGGTTTTGGGATCCTGTAGAAAACGCGTCTTTTATGCCGTGGTTAGCAGGAACAGCCTTGCTACATTCTTTAGCCGTGAGCGAAAAACGCGGTGTATTTAAAGCATGGACGGTCATGCTAGCTATTATTGCCTTTGCTTTAAGTTTATTAGGCACATTTTTAGTGCGTTCTGGCGTACTAACCTCGGTTCATGCTTTTGCTTCTGACCCTGCCCGTGGCATGTTTGTTTTGGGGATTTTAACGGTGGTTATTGGTGCATCTTTATTGTTGTTTGCTTTGCGTGCCGACCGTTTAAATAGCGAAAGTCGTTACGCATGGTTATCACGTGAGTCCTTTTTGTTAGTTAATAATTTGTTATTAATTACCGCAACCACTGTGGTTTTGCTTGGTACTTTATTTCCGCTAATAGCTGATGCCTTTAATTTAGGAAAAATTTCGGTTGGTGCGCCGTATTTTAACGCCTTATTTGTGCCAATCACGTTGGTATTGTTGGTGTTTTTAGGTTTAGGCTCTTTAACCAATTGGAAGCGTCATCAACTCAATGCCTTTTTACCGTTATGGAAAGTGGCTGTAGCGAGTGTGGCTTTAGGCGTTGCGTTACCGTTATTTGTTTTTGGCACTGCACCTATTAAAGTCGCCTTGAGTTTGAGCTTATGTAGTTGGGTGGTGTTATCTATTGCGCGTGATATGTACCTAAAAGCCAAAACGGCCAAACAAGGTTTTGGCGCAGGTTTATTACGTTTGTCGCGTAGTTATTATGGTATGCAATTAGCGCATTTAGGCTTAGTGATAACCGTGATTGGTGTGACTTTAACCTCAACTTATAGCGTAGAAAAAGACGTGCGTTTAGGCATGGGTGATCGTGTAGAAGTCGGTAATTATCAATTTGAATGGCAAGGCGTTAGAGAGTACAAAGGCGCAAACTTTGAGTCAATTCAAGCCAAAATCCAAGTGTTTAAAGATAATAAATCCATTGAGTATTTGTACCCCGAAAAACGTGTTTATGTGGTGCAAAATCGTTCTATGACCGAAGCCGCGATTGATGGTGGCTTGTTTAGGGATTTATATGTCGCCATTGGCGAACCACTCGAAAACAATCAATGGGCAGTGCGTGTTTATTACAAACCCTTTGTACGTTGGTTGTGGTTGGGTGCATTAGTCATGGCATTTGGCGGTATTGTGGCCATGAGTGACCGCCGTTATCGCTTACAAAAAACCTCTGCTGTCGTTGCAGGTACAGTGGAGCTAAGCAAATGAAAGTGCGTCTCATATTATGGATTATTCCGCTTGTTTTATTTTTGGCATTTGCGGCTTTTTTAATGACGCGTTTGGGTAAAGACCCTGCCGAATTGCCCTCAGTGCGTATCGGTAAGCCATTTCCTACGTTTACCGCGACTACTTTGCTTGATGGAAAAACGGTCACGGTAGAGGACTTAAAAGGGAAAGCCGCCCTTGTGAATGTGTGGGCTTCGTGGTGTCCTTCATGCAAAGAAGAACATCCTACCCTTGTTAAATTAGCGCAACAGGGTGTACCCATTTTGGGCTTAAATTATAAAGACGAGCCTCAAGATGCTATGGCGTATTTAGCGCGTTATGGTAATCCATTTGGCTTAGTTATTAGTGACTTAAAAGGTGATATTGGCCTTGATTTAGGGGTGTATGGCGCACCAGAAACCTATTTAATTGATGCTCAAGCACAGGTTAGGTATCGTTATGTAGGTGTTTTTGATGAGACCATTTGGCAAACACAGCTCGCGCCTTGTTATCAACAACTTGTCGCAGGAGGCGATGCACCAGCATGTCAATAACTTCTATTTTTTTTAATTTGATAATGAGCCTTTTGTTGTGTGGCAGTGCCATAACTTGGGCAACCATTGATACTTATCAATTTGCCAACCAAGCGCAAGAGTTACGTTATCAAGCCTTAATTGCTGAGTTACGTTGTCCTAAATGTCAAAATCAAAACCTAGCAGGTTCAGATGCCCCCATTGCTAAAGACCTTAAAGACCGCACCTATCAGTTATTACAAGATGGCAAAACCGATAGCGAAATTCGTGACTACATGGTGGAGCGTTATGGTGACTTTATCAGTTATAAGCCGCCTGTACGCGGTAGCACCTATGCACTGTGGTTTGGCCCTTTTGCCTTATTGTTAGTGGTGGTGGCGGTGTTAATTTGGCGACGTAAAAAAGTTACGCCACCTGCAATCCATTTAAATGCAGAGGAAGCAGCACGTTTGGCTCAACTGTTAAAGCGAGACTCTCATGATTAATGCCACTTCTTTAAGCTTTATCTTGAGTGCATTAGCTTTATCTTTAAGCGTGGCTTTGTTGTTTATTTGGCCGTTACTAAAAGCCGGAAAACGCCAAAATACCTCGTTATTGCAATTAAATATTAATGTGTTTAAAGAGCGATTACAGGAGCTTGAGCAAGATTATGCCTTAGCTAAAATTGACCAAGAAACCTTTGATGCCCTAAAAACTGAATTAGAACGCCAGTTGTTGTCTTTAGCACAAGAGCATCAGCACAGCGCACAACAGTCTCAACATAAACTCTCTAAAGGGGTGATATGGGCATTGTTTTTAACGGTATTGGTGCTTGTGGCTATTGCGTATCGTGGCTTTGCCTATCAACCTAAATTGTGGCATTGGTGGCAAGTACAAACTCAAACTGAGCCATTAATTGATGATTTATTTGCCAGCAAGCAAATTGCACCTGAGCGTTTAGCACAACAAAATTTGCCCGATTTTGCACGAGTATTGCAAAAAAAGTTACAGTCTAACCCTAATAATATTGATGGTTGGTATATGTTAGGCATAGCGTATTTGCAAGGTGAGTTAGCCGATTCGGCCTCAATTGCCTTTGCTAATGCCAATCGTTTAGACCCTACGCGTGATGATATTGCCTTGAGTTATGCTCAAACCTTAATTTTTAGTCAACAAGGTCGCCTCAACCCCAAAAGTCGTGAATTGCTGATGCAGGTGTTAAATAAACACCCAGACCATGAAGGGGCTTTATTGTTAATGGGCATGGGGGCGTTTAGGTCGGGTGATTATGCAGGCGCACTGGCGTTTTTGCCGCATTTAAAACAAGTGCATTTGGCGCGTACAGGCGAGAGTAAAGCAAAAGCGATTGAAGAAATTGATAAAGCCATTGCGATTGCTCAGCATGGTGGTCAAGACGTTACTTTGCCTAAAACAGGTATTCAAGTCACGGTAAAACTAAGTAAAGAGCTACAACGTAAATTAAGTGCTAATGATGTGTTATTTGTTTTTGCCAAAGCCTTAAATGGCCCACCCATGCCGTTGGCAGTGGTTAAGCAGGCGGTAGGGCGTTTTCCGATTGTGGTTGAGTTAAATGACCAACAAAGCATGATGCCAGAGCTTAAATTGTCTAAGTTTGCCTCGGTGATTGTAGGGGCGCGTATTAGCAAAACAGGCACACCACAGGGCGAAAGTGGCGACCTAGAAGCGATTGCTGTACCACTAACGCAGCAAGACAAAAATCAAACGGTGGAACTGTTGATTAACCAAGTGCGACCCTAATCGTCAACAGTTAACATTCATGCTAGAATCGGTTAATTTTTTATAAACTGGAGCGATTTATATGATGCGTATTATTCTTTTAGGACCACCTGGTGCAGGCAAAGGAACGCAAGCACAAGTGATTACTCAACAATTTCAAGTTCCACAAATTTCGACGGGCGATATGTTACGCGCTGCCGTTAAAGCAGGCACAGAGCTAGGTGTAGCCGCTAAAAAAATTATGGATGCAGGCGGTTTAGTCTCTGACGAGATTATTATTGGTTTGGTTAAAGAGCGTTTAACACAACCTGACTGTGTAAATGGTTGTTTGTTTGATGGTTTTCCACGCACCATTCCTCAAGCCGAAGCCTTAATGCAGGCAGGTGTTGATATTAATCATGTACTCGAAATTGCCGTACCTGATGCCGAAATTGTTAGCCGTTTATCGGGTCGTCGTGTACATCCTGCATCGGGTCGTGTGTATCATGTACAACACAATCCGTCTAAAGTTGAAGGCAAAGACGATGTAACAGGTGACGACTTAGTACAACGTGATGATGACAAAGAAGACACTATCAAAAAGCGTTTAGAAATTTATCATGCCCAAACCGCGCAATTAGTGGGTTTTTACCAACAATTAGCGGCAAGTGGTAACCCAACTGCGCCTAAATATGCCAAAGTTGAAGGCGTAGGTTCAGTAGAAGCGATTAGTGCCAAAGTGACTGCGGTATTAAAGTAAGTTTTGTATGCTTAAAAGGCCGTTTTTACGGTCTTTTTTGTTTTGTAGGATACGCAAAAATAGTGTTTTGATAAAAAATATAAGAAACTTTTCTCCTGTAAAACCGACAAAAGAGACCGTTATGCTTGCTAAAAAAACTCCCCCTTTAGGCGTGGTTTTGGTTAACTTAGGCACTCCCGATGCGCCAACAGCCCCCGCAGTACGCCGTTTTTTAAAGCAGTTTTTAAGCGACACACGTGTTATCGAAATTCCACCGATTTTATGGCAAATTATCTTAAATTTATTTATTTTGCCGTTTAGACCCAAACGCGTTGCAAAGTTATATGCCAGTATTTGGCAAAATGACTCACCGATGCGCGAAATTTTGGTGCAACAAGCCAGTTTATTGCAGCAGCAACTCAATGATTTTTTGCCTACAGAGATTCTGGTTCGGCCAGCCATGACCTATGGCAACCCCAGTATAAACGCGGTGTTTACGCAACTTAGGAATGAGGGCGTAGAGCATATTGTTGTGTTGCCGTTGTTTCCGCAATTTTCGGCCACATCAAGCGCACCTGTGTATGATGCAGTGCAGCGTTGGAGTGCAACACAGCGTAATTTGCCTCATATTACTATGATTAAAGATTATTTTGCACACCCTAGTTATATTGCTGCAATGGCTCAAAGTATTAAAGATTTTAGAGCAACACACGGTACCGCCCAAAAACTACTCATGTCTTTTCATGGTATTCCACAACCTTACGCCGATAAAGGCGACCCGTATCCTCAACGCTGTCATTGTACTGCGGCACAAATTGCCCAAGTGTTAGGTTTAAAAGAAGACGAGTGGGCGATTAGTTTTCAGTCACGTTTTGGCAAGCAAGAATGGGTAAAGCCTTATACCGATAAATTATTAGTAGAGTGGGCAAAGGCAGGAGTAGAATCGGTACAAATTGTTTCACCTGCGTTTTCGGCTGATTGCCTCGAAACCTTAGAAGAATTAGCCGAAGAAAATAAACACACCTTTTTGGCGGCAGGTGGTAAGCAATATGATTATATTCCTGCGTTAAATAGTCGACCTGACCATATTCAACTGATGCAAGAATTAGTAGCACCACATTTACAAGCGTTTTGGCAACTGATGCCGTATTATCATACTTAATCTGTTTATTTTGAGTGTAATCATGACAACCGAAAAGCACACTACGCTGTCTTGGGATGATTTAGAAAAAAATCTGAAACAACGAGCAAGATTGGCCTTGGTACGTTTTGAGCAAGCACGACAAAAAATAGACCAACAGATGACGTTAATGAAAACCATGAGCCAAGACTCCGCACGAGAGGTAACTCATTTTGCGGTACGAGAAGCCAAAGGAGCTTTTAATACCGCCAAAACTGAAATAATGCGGGTTAGTGTGGAAGGGAGTATTAGCGATTTACGTCATCAGGCCGAAAGTCGTTTGCAGCAATTTACAGACTCGTTAGAACAACGCCGAGAGCAAGAAATTGCCAGAAATGTTGAAGCGTTACGGCGGCGTTTAATGCAGCGTGATGAAGATAGAATTGCGGCTAAACGAGTTAAAGAAGCAGGTAAAGTAGAAGCCAGAGTCGAAAAATTATTAACTCGCCTCGAAACCATTGAGCAAAAAACGGAAGAATCTGTGCCAGCGGCCAGTGCAGCGTTACAGTTAGGCTTGCAAATGAGCAAGCAAGTTGGTGTGGGTAAATTAGCGCGCCGTGCTGCTCGACAAGCTGATGAGTTTAGCAGCGAAGTTAATAAAACCTTACGCGAAGTATTGCCACGTCAACAAACTACCAAAAAGTGGGATACAAAATTTCCCGAAGATGAAGAATAAATTATAACTCAAGAACTTCTTCACACTTTGGTGGCGGTTTGGGGTAAGAGTGCATCTAATGAATTAACATTAGTAAACACGGTAGTATCGGTAAAATAAACCACATGATGCGGATGTTGCATCAGCCATTTATACACTGAGCTATTACCGTTATTAACACTTTGTAAAATATTTTGTGCTAAAGAACGATGTATCAATAACAACAAAGGCTGTAAATGCTCACCATCATGGGCAACGGCAATTTTATTATCAGCTATATTACACCACAACAACTCGGCGATATTAGGCGGCAAACAAGGCATATCACAGGCGGTAATCAAGACCCAGTCATGGTGGCACTCAGGTAATGCCGCCGCAATGCCTGCCAAAGGGCCTGCAAAATCGGGGCTTTTATCACTCACCACACGCCCATATTGACTATAAATAGCCAAGTTTCGATTACAGCTAATCACCACATCATCTTTAGGTAAATTTTTTAATACATGGCTAATAAGGGGTGCATCTTGCCAAATAACTAAACCTTTATCGTTGCCATTCATGCGTGTTGCTTTTCCGCCTGCTAAAATCAGCGTCGAAAAATCAGGGTTTATGTACATTTTTTATCTAAATCCTCATTGCATCAAAGGGCTGATATGCGTATAAAGCCCAAGTCTTTATGTGTTTATAAGCTCTGTACTATTATGCCGCTATTAGCCATCGAAACCGCAACCGAAGCGTGTTCTGTTGCCATTTATTTAGATAATGGCCAAATTATTAGTCGTTATCAGCATTCACCACGATTACAAACACAGCTTTTGTTGCCTATGGTAGATGAACTCTTGGCCGAAGCGCAACTTAGTGCGTCACTTTTGTCTGCGGTTGCCTATAGTCGAGGGCCGGGTTCATTTACAGGTGTACGTATTGCTGCCGCTACCGCGCAGGGCTTGGCTTTTGGTTGGGATTTACCTGTCATTGCTATCTCTAGTTTACAAAGTTTAGCGCAAAGTGCTTATCGTATTTTAGAACATAGCAGCGTTATTGGCGTTTTTGATGCACGTATGAGCGAAGTCTATTTAGGCGCGTATCGTGTACAAGATGGTTTAATGCAAGCAGTAATTGAAGAGCGTGTTTGCTCACCACAGCAATTATCAGCTATTCCTCAAGATAATTGGGCATTAGTGGGCGACGGTGCAAGTTATTTAGCCACGATAGAAGCCCAAGTAAACACAATTGTTGCGTCTAAAGCCGATTTTTATCCTCATGCTTATGATGTTGCGGTATTGGCGCAACGAGCATGGCAACAAGGTTTGGCACAAGCCCCCGAATTAGCATTACCTGTATATTTACGCGACAGTGTGTGGCAAAAACTGCCTCATAGAGCGTAATTTATATTTAAAAAAGAGAGTCAGCGTATGGATTTTTGGTTATTAATACAAGCATTTATTATGGGCTTGGTCGAAGGTATTACTGAGTTTTTGCCCATATCGAGTACAGGCCATTTAATTATTACCGCAACATTGCTTGATTTTTGGACTAAAGAAAAACGTGATGTATTTGAGGTTGCCATTCAATTAGGGGCAATTTTGTCGGTGTGTTATGAATACCGTGAGCGTTTAATTAGAGTAATTGGGGGTTTGTTTCAAAATAAGCCCGAAGCATGGCGTTTTAGTATCAATGTCGCCATTGCCTTTTTGCCAGCGGCTATTTTAGGATTTTTAACGATTCATGCCATTAAAGAGCATTTATTTAATAGCGTATCAGTTGCTATTGCCTTAATTGTGGGTGGTTTTATTATTTTATGGGCAGAAAAACGTCCGCATCATATACGTATTGATAATGTAGATGATATGCAGCCTTTAGATGCCTTAAAAGTAGGATTGGCACAATGTGCAGCACTCTTTCCGGGAACATCACGCTCAGGTGCAACTATTATTGGCGGTTTGTTGTTTGGTTTGTCGCGTAAAGTAGCTGCAGAGTTTTCGTTCTTTTTAGCGATTCCGACCATGTTTGCGGCGACATTTTATGATGTTTATAAAAACCATGATGTGTTTGAAATGGCCGATATGCCCGTATTTGCGGTGGGTTTTGTGGTGTCATTTATTTCGGCATTATTAGTCATTCGAGCCTTAATGCGTTATATCTCTAAGCATGATTTTACTGTATTTGCTTATTATCGTATTGTGTTTGGCGTGTTTATTTTGGCTACCGCAGGGCTAGGTTTAATAAGCTGGTCGCATTAAGTGTTTATTTTGTACTTGGCCGAGCATCAAGCTCAAGCGCAACAATTAGCCTCTACCTTAGGCGTAGAGGCTTTTTTATTAGCCAATACCGAGCGAAAAACAGTATTAGCGTGGGCAAAGCAGGGCGATTTAGCCATTTTATTGGCAGGACAAATTGCCTTACAGCCTTTGAGTAAACCGTTGCCTCATGCGGTGGCGGTTGATTGGGCTAATAAAAGTTTGTTGTGGCGACTGCAACATGGTGGCGGTCGTGGCGAGTTAATTGCTAAAGCCTGTGGCATCAAAAAAGACAGTTTACCCACGATTATTGATGCTACCGCAGGTTTTGGTAAGGATAGCTTATTATTGGCTTCGTTAGGTTGCCATATAACACTATTAGAGCGTTCGCCATTGGTTGCTGCTATGTTGAGTGATGGTTGGCAACGTGCCGCCCAAGAGCCTGCATTAGTCACTATTTTGCCGCGTATGCACTTGCAACAAGGCGATGCTAAAGCGTATTTAAGTCAATTGGCTGTCGAGCAATACCCAGATGTGGTGTATTTAGACCCGATGTTTCCTGATAGAGGCAATACCGCCAAAGTTAAGCAAGATATGCAAAGCTTTCATGTGGCGGTAGGTGCAGATTATGATGCTGATGAGTTGCTTGCACCTGCGTTAGCGGTAGCTAAAAAACGTGTCGTGGTTAAACGGCCACGTCATGCTCAACCCTTAGCACAACAAAAGCCAAGTTTGGTGTATGAGGGTGAGAGCAGTCGTTTTGATGTGTATCTTGTTGCATAAAATGTTGTTGTGTTAGATATTAAACAGAGATATTGGTTACTAATTTTTATGGGTGGATGATTTTATGTACGCATTACGCCAGATTTATGATAATCCTCAGGATTTTATTCCTGTACCAGAAAAAATGAAAAATCATCGTATGGAGGTGATTTTTATGGTTTTAGATGAGTTGCCTAATGTAGAGGATGCTCAAAAAATTGTTAATCCAATTTTAGATTTTGCAGGATGTTGGGCTGATATGGAGCAAAGTGAGGCATCTTTTGAAGCAGAGATTTATACAAGAAGACAGGCCGCTAATAGAACGCGTGACGATATATGAGACAGATGCTAATAGACACAGACATTTTGTCTCGATTTTTAAGAGGCGATACACGTGTGGTTGCTGCTGTGAGTCGTTATGTTAGTGTGCATCAAACTTTGCACATGAGTATCATTTCTCAATATGAAATTTTAAGCGGTTTGTATCATAAAGATGCTCAACAACAATTAAATCGTTTTTTGGCATTTTTACCAACAGTGACGGTTTTACCCTTAACATCTGCCGCTATAGAAAAATCAGCTCAATGCTATGCCCAAACGCGTAAATTAGGTACACCTGTTGATGATATGGATTTACTCATAGCTGGCATTGCATTAGCTAATGATATGGGGGTGTGCACTCATAATATGGCTCATTTTAGTAAAATCCCTTCTTTATATTTAGAAGATTGGGCGAGTGAGTAAAAGCTAAATCCAATCCCTCACTGCTCCTTCATCACATTTTTTGCAATTTAACAAATGACCTAACATTGCCGCACGACCTTCGGGCGTAATCACCCAAGGTCGCTCAGTCCACGGTGGATTATGGCGTGTATGCTGATTATGGCCACAAGCAAGCTCTGCAACCCAATGATTTTCTTCATCAACATGAAAGCCTACAATCGCTTGTTGCATAAATACGCCTAATAACTACTTTTTTTTGGTGGCTGAGCGAAGTCGAAGCCATTCCAAAAAGCTCCCTCTCCCGTTGGGTGAGGGCATGATGCTACTTACGCTTTTTCTCTTTGCGTTCTAAGATGGCCATTGCTGTCGCAATATCCTCATCGCTCACATTCGTAATTTGTTGAATCGTATGTTGCGTTTCAACACGCAATACCAAATTAGATTGAGTCGCAATATCGTTTAAACGATGGTCAAAGTGTAATAAGCCTTGCTCATCAACTTGTAAAAAGCCCACTTTTTTAAGAGTATCAATAAAGTTTCTAAAAATGCCCTTATCAAAAAACTCAGGCGAATTAAACTCATACAATACCGACAAACGTTGCGCTAATAACGAACACAAATCCTCTAATTGCTTTTGATTAATACTGCCCGACTGACGCTCGGTTAGCAGTGATGTGGTCATGTAATAGCGTTCTAATGTTTCTTTAACCGCTTCGCCTAAAATCACTAATTGAGCATATTCTTCGGTATTAGGATGAGGTGCAAAAATCAAATGGTCATGGTTGGTCAAAATACCTGTTTCGATTAAGGCATCAATGTGTTGATTAACTAAAGATTCAATTTCATGTTGTGACCAACTTAAAAACAATTCTGATTTTAAGTAAGGATACAACGAGGCAATGACTTGATAAATTTGTTCACGTTGTAATTGGCCATTATGTTGCATTAAACACGCAACCAAAGAGGGCATAACAAACAAATGCAGCACGTTATTACGGAAGTAAGTTAAAAACACCGCCTGATTATCGGCAACACAAATTAAATCACCCAACGGATGATGAACACAACGAATTGCTTTTAATTGCACACCGTAAGCAACCATTTGTTCGCCCGTTAGCTCCGTCATTTTAATGCGAGCGTGATAGGGTACTTTTTTAGCTAAGTCTTTGTATAAATTAAGTTGTTTAACTAAAACTTCTTCGTCAATGGCATGATTAGGGGTAGAAAGTAAAGCCAAACTCAGTAAAGTAATCGGGTTGATAACGGCGGTTTGGTTAATATGAGTATTAATAGTATTCGCCAGCTTATCGACACTGCGATTAAGCCACGGTAATTTAACAGCAGGGTCAAGTATCGTGTTTTTCCATTGTGGGTTTTCTTTATCTAATAATTGCGTTAAATAAATAGGCTCACCAAAACTCAAATGTACCTTGCCAAAAATCTTTTCAATTTTGCGTGTTGTTTGCACAATTTGCCAAATAGACTCTTGCTCTTTGGTTGCACCGCGTAATTCGCCTACATAGGTGCTGCCTTCCATCAAACGTTCATAACCAATATACGTCGGAATAAACACAATCGGGCGGCTATGATCGCGCAAATAACTTTTAACGGTCATGGCTAACATACCAGTTTTAGGGGGTAAAAGTCGGCCTGTACGTGAACGTCCACCTTCAATAAAGTATTCAATAGGAAAACCTTTAGTGGTGATTAAGTGCAAATATTCGGTAAAAACGGCGGTATAAATATGATTGCCTTTAAATGAGCGTTTTAAGAAAAATGCTCCGCCGCGCCGTAAAATAGAGCCAACCACAGGCATATTCAAATTTGCCCCAGCCGCAATATGTGGCGGCATTAAACCTTTAGTAAACACCACATACGACAGCAACAAATAATCAATATGGCTGCGATGACACGGCACATAAATCACTTCGTGGTCTTGGGCAACTTGGGTTACGGTGTCAAAATGATGAACGTCCACCCCGTCATACAAGCGATTCCACAACCAGTTTAAGGTAATTTGTAAACCACGAATTACCTGATAAGAATAGTCAGCGGCAATTTCGTTAACATAAGCGCGGGCTTTTTCTTCAAGCAGTTCGGGCGACATTTGTTGTTCGCTGCTTTCGAGCTTAATCGCTTCTCGTACTGCTTGCGATTGTAAAATACTGTGCATTAAATTACGACGATGCGACAAATCGGGGCCAATCGCCATTTCACGTTGACGGCGAAAGTGTACTCGTAATACCCGCGAGATTTTGCGTAACGCCAATGAGCTACTCATGTCGTCGTGCATCAAGCCACGCACCGACAACGGCAAGCCAAATTTAACAAAGGCTTGATGACCATTTAAGGCCACCGTCACTAATTGTTTGAGTGCGTTAGGGGTTGCCCACGAATCCGAAAACATGATTTTAAATAAAGAGTCTTCTTTATCGGGCGAACGACCCCAAAAAATAGTCACAGGTACTAATTGTACATCAAGATTTTCGTTTTGTTTTACCGCTTCTACCAAACGAATAAAACGCTCAGGATATTCAAAGCGATTTTTTTGTGCCGAAAGCTCTGTGGTTTTTTGAGTTAAATAAAAAAAGGATTGTTTTTCTTGTATTAAATGACTATCTACCGCATGGGTAGGCCGATGTAAACCTAAGCGTTGAGCGGCTTCGTCGGTGACTAATAAATTAGAAAACGAAGGACTTTGTAGTACATAAACAATGGGTTGCTGTGGGTCTAGCTGTAGCTCTTCGGCTGTTGCAGGACTAATTTGTGGGTCAACCCATGTATTTAATGCTTTACGGGAGGTTGAAGAAAAAAGACGGTCAAGACCAAGCCAGTTTGCCATAATAATAACTGTGTTATGCAAAAATAATGACGCACAATCTAGCACGGCTTTTTTAGCGATGCAGCTAAAAGTGTTAATCAATTGTGCCAAAAAATAACAAATTTTTGACATTTAAGGCAAAAGTCGCTTAACTCTGAGCGTTGAGGGTTAAGTTGTTTTATTAAAAGGCTTAAATCCTACGGTATGGAGTGTTGCATGATGAAAAAATCAAAGAGTATGACTATGAATCCTGTTATGGTTGAGTTGTTAACGTTATTGCAGTTAGAAAGCCTAGAAGTCAATTTGTTTAGAGGTCAAAGTCGCAATATTGTAGGAAAAAATGTCTTTGGTGGCCAAGTGTTAGCTCAGTGTTTAATGGCAGCAGGAAGCACTGTCGAAAAAGACAGATTAGCGCATTCTTTACATGGTTATTTTCTGCGCGCAGGTGACACCACCGCACCGATTATTTACGAAGTTGACCGTTTGCGTGATGGTAAAAGTTTTGTTAATCGTCAAGTAACCGCTATTCAGCATGGACAGCCAATTTTTGTGTGCTCGGCCTCGTTTGCTGCACATGAAGAAGGTTTAGACCATCAAGCGGTCATGCCTCAAGTAGAAGGGCCCGAAGGTTTGCCTAATGAGTTTGAATTACGTCAACAACTTGCGTCTTTATTACCCGAAAAAATCCGCAGTAGCTTTGTGCAAGAGCGTCCTATAGAAATTCGGCCTGTTAATCCTGTTAATCCGTTTGCGCCGACTAAACAAGAGCCACATCGTTATCATTGGATGAAAGCCCAAGACAAACTCCCCGATGACCCTTTGTTGCATCAATGTGCCTTAGCATTTGCCTCTGACTTTGCATTAATGGGAACAGCCATGTTGCCTCATGCAGTTACGTTTATGCAGTCCAATTTACAAGCAGCAAGCCTAGACCATTCTATATGGTTTCACCGACCTTTACGCATGGATGAATGGTTGTTATACGAAATGGATTCTCCAAATGCTAATGGTGGACGCGGTTTAAACTTTGGTCGTATTTATAGCCAAGATGGACGTTTAGTGGCGAGTACCGCCCAAGAAGGTTTAATGCGTTTACGTGAAGTACCAGAAAAATATTAGTTAGTGTATTCCCTCTCCCTTTGGGGGAGGGTTAGGGTGGGGCGAATTAAGCACTTTTAAACGGCACCACATTAGAGCAATGTGGTGCATCATATCCCAAAAAGCGTTTGATTTCTTCGGCTCTGCCCATACCATCTATATAACCTAAATCAATCAACGCCTTACAATAGCTTCCTTCAAATAATAAATAACTTAGTACACCTGCGCCACCGCGTTTGGTTGCACCACTACCATAAACAAAGGTTCTAATACTGCGTGGTAAATCCATAGCATAGTTCATGGCTATTTGGTCTAACACTTTGCTAGGTGGAGCAATAACTAAGGTTTCGATATGACGTAATGTGGTATTTTTTTCGCGTATTTCTGGCGGAATATGACTAATGGTTTTATTTATACGATGTAATCGTTCAAGGTCGCTTTCTAGACTATCAATAAACGAGCTGTTTAACACACTGGTAACCGTTTGAGCAATGCTAGGGTAGCCGTCGACGCGCTCTCTGTAAGCTTGTTCTTCATTACTCACCCCAATCACCAAAATTTTTTCGGCACCTAAATGTAAGGCAGGACTAATAGGTGCAAGCTGGCGTAACGCACCATCACCAAAATACTCTCTGTTAATATGTACCGCAGGAAACAACAACGGAATCGCCGCCGAAGCCAATAAATGTTCTATTCTCATCAGTGTAGGCACACCCACACGCCGCGCCCGTTTCCAACCTTCAATATCAGCTCTAGCCTGAAAAAAGCTCACCGATTCGCCACTACTATAACCCGATGCGGTAATACACAGTGCATTCAGATAACCAGATGTCACCATCTCGCTTAATCGAGAAAGTAATAATTCTCGTTCTAGCAAAGAATATAAAGGCGAATTATTAAGCAGAGAGACAGGACGGTCTTTATGTAAACGCCCAAAACTGACAGTCCATAAAAATTTGGCGGCACAAGATAATACGCCCATCCAATCGGTACGATACACTTGCGCCGTTTTAAAGTTAGACCATACAAACTCAAGCTGAGACACCGCCTCCGATAAACAATCGGCGCGGCACGCCAAACCTGCGGCATTAAGGCCACCAGCCGATGTGCCGCAAATAATAGGAAAAGGGTTAGAACAATGCGAATCGGATAACTCACTAATGGCTTTAAGTACACCCACTTGATAAGCCGCACGCGCTCCGCCACCCGATAACACTAGGCCAACTTTAGGTGAGGTGGAAGAAGCTATCATTAGCGCGTCCTCAATAAAGACAGGGGTAGTGGGTCGAACTTAAACTTTGTAACTCTGTCATGCTGAGGAGCGAAACATCTTAATAGCCTGTGCTATCAAGAGATTCCTCGCATTGGCTCGGAATGACAAAAACCATATTTGACCCACCACCAATACAGGGTTTACTCATGACCTTAGCATTAAGGCGCGTTGTTAACAAACAGGCAAATAACGGCTTAAATCGCTACCGCGATTTTACTCTTTACAGAGTATAGAAGTTGTGAGAAAGCATTGCACTGCGATTCCTAGACGTTGTTCTTAAAAATAGGCTACTTCATCGGGAATAAAGACTAAGGAGTCAGGTTTTTATGGTCTAAAAGCTAGCGTTTTTGCTGAAATCATCGTATAACTACAACATATCAGAAGACGTGCATTATCTTTTTGCTAGACGTATAAAAAAACAAGTTAAATCATTCTGATAGGTTTTAAAAATTATTACAATTGTTAGAATATATAACGTGAATTTGTATTCTAATGTAGTGGCTGTTTAAGAGGGAATAGGTTATGGCAGTATTAACGGCAAGCTCAGCTGATGGTTCAGAGCTGATTATCAAAATTAAAGGCCGCTTTGATTTTAGTACTCACCAAGAGTTTAGGAATGCTTACGAGCAAGCTCCGCAAGAAGTGTCGTGTTATGTGGTTGATTTAAAGGATGCCACTTATTTAGATAGCTCGGCGTTGGGTATGCTGTTGTTATTGCGTGACCATGCAGGTGGCGATAGCTCACAAGTAAAAATTGTTAACTGTAATGCCGATGTCAAAAAGATTTTAAGTATTTCTAATTTTGAGCAATTGTTTACCATCGTCTAGCTTTACGCATTGAGTCAGTTAGGGAGAGCATCGTGCGCCTGTTAATAGCCGAAGATACCCCCAGTGATCGTTTAATTTTAGCAAACTTAATTAAGCGACTAGGCCACGAAGTTATTTTGGCTGTAGATGGCAAAGAGGCGGTCGAGCAGTTTATAGAGCATAGCCCTGATATCGTTTTACTTGATGTGATGATGCCTTTTAAGCATGGCACTCAAGTCGCTAAAGAAATTCGACAAATAGCAGGCGAAGATTTAGTCCCCATCATCTTTTTAACCTCCTTAAATGAAGCGAGCGACCTTGCTGAGTGTTTAGAGTCGGGTGGCGATGACTTTTTAAGTAAACCTTATAACACCGTGATTATTAAAGCTAAAATTATGGCTTTTTCGCGGATGCGTCGCTTACACAAAGAAATTCAAGGCCAACGTGAGCATTTAGTTCAAGAACAAATAGCAGCCAAAGGCATCTTTGACAAAATCGCCCATTACGGCGTACTTAACTCACCTCATATTCGTTATCTTATTTCGCCAAAAGCTATTTTTAATGGTGATGTGGTCTTGGCTGCCCGTCATCCTAATGGAGACTTATTGGTTGTATTAGGTGATTTTACAGGACACGGCTTGCCTGCGGCTATTGGTGCATTGCCTTTAGCCGAGGTATTTCATGGTATGGTGTCTAAAGGATTTGCTTTAGAAGATGTGCTGCGCGAAGTAAACGCCAAGCTAAAAAGTATTTTGCCTGTGGGTGTGTTTTGTTGTGCCACAGCCGTACATTTAGGTTTTCGTAATCGAAGTATAGAAGTGTGGGCGGGTGGTTTGCCCGAAGGTGTTATTTATAATACCCGCAATAAAAGCATTAAGAAAATTCATTCGCAACATTTGCCCTTAGGTATTTTATCGGCAGCACAATTTAAGTATCAGCCTGCATATTTTGAAATGGATAACGATGATGTTATTTATTTATGGTCAGATGGCATTATTGAAACAGTCAATGCTCAGCAAGAAATGTTTGGTTTTGAGCGATTATTAAATGTATTTACTCAAACAGTCAATGCCAACACGGTATTTGACGAAATATTACAGCATGTAGATGATTTTGCGGTTAAAGGCTCGGAACAAGCCGATGACCACACCTTAATTGCCGTCAAAATGCAAGATGCGCCCTCACTAGCGTTAGAGCAAGCTTTATTGGTTAAGCCTAAAGTAGTACATAGAGGTTTAGCCGATTGTACAATGACCTGTGAATTGGGTGTAGAGTCACTCAAATCATTTGACCCTGTACCTTTAGTGACGCATCTTATTTTTCAAATAATGGGCTTAAAACCCTATGTAAATACCTTAAATACTATTTTGGCAGAGCTATATTCTAACGCTTTAGAGCATGGGTTATTACATTTAGATTCGGCTTTAAAAAATAGCGCACAAGGCTTTGCTAAATATTATGCTTTGCGTCATGAACGTTTAACTGAGTTAACCCAAGGTTTTATTCGTTTTGATATTAAGCACGAACCTACCGACAATGGCGGACGCTTAACATTACAAGTAACTGATAGTGGACAAGGCTTTCAAGTGGCTCAAACACATTTAGTTAACGAAAATGAAAATAGTTTAATTAATTATCATGGACGTGGTATTAGGTTAATCGAAACTTTGTGCCAACGTTTAGAGTTTATTCCACCAGGTAATAGCGTAATTGTTGAGTTTAACTGGAGCTGGCTCTAAGCCTCTTCATAATAAAAGGAAAGACATCATGACACCACATATTGATGCTGAGGGGTAGCCCGTGTGCTAACACGGGAAATAGCAGATGGTTTCTCGTAAGTCAGTGTTTTTGCCAAAGTTTGTCCCGCAATTCTTGCGGGCTACTCCTCTCTTTTGAGATGATTGAAATATGCAAATATATGATATAGCACAAGTGAAAGCTAATCCTTCTGCAGTGTTTCATCAAGCAGATATAGATGCCGTGTTTGTGGATTTTGATGGCCATCGTTATGAAATTCGTCAAGTTGAAGCTGTCTTAAAATCTCCTTTGGATATTGCTGGTTTGGCAGAGTTTCATAAAAGCTTAAAAAATGAGCCACTTATTACAGTTGACGATATTCTTGATGATATTCAAGCAGGGCGTGAGCGGCGTTAAAAAAAGGAGGCTTAGGTGATACTACAAGAAATAGAAGATAATATTAGGCAAAAATATCTTGATGCAAAGCTACTATACAAAAATGACAGATATGCTAATTCAATCTATCTTTGCGGTTATTGTGTCGAGTTGGCTCTAAAATATGCTATGACAAAAAAACTTAATTGGACTCAGTTTCGTGCAGATGGTAGGTTTAAATTTTTAAAAGTGCATGACCTTGACTTTTTGCTTGCTTTTACGGGAGATGAGCTTCGTATTAAGAAGTTAGTTGATTGGTCGATTGTTCAGGCATGGAGCGAAAACAAAAGGTATGAAAATCCTTCTAATGCCAAACAAAATGATAGCGAAGCGATGCTTGAGGCGACAAAAAAACTTGTGGAGGAATTATGTACCATCTTGTTGTAAAAATTAAAAAGGCTTTGGCTAATATTGAGGCTGAAAAAGGTAAATTTACCATTAAGTGTCTTGTGGCAAAAAATCCTGATGACACCCAATGGGATTTGGTATTAGCCGCTGATTGGTTTGAGCAAGATAAAATTAAAAGATTAGAATACCTTACCTCCAAGATACTTAAAGATTTTGATGCAGATTGTATGTCTCAATTTTCTGCAATCATTACCATAGATGCTCAGTCTAATGCCGAATTAGTAACACTACTTAAAAGAGTTCAAGATAATTATAGTCATGGTGTATATAAAAATATTGACTATGATGATGGTCTTTTTTTGATTGTAGAAACTAAGAGTAAGTTTGCACACATGGTTTTGCCTTTAGATGAGTATGCATCAGCAGCCTAAAATAGGCTTTTTTCTCTACATTATATTTTGTTAGGGCGCACAAAATTAAAAAAGGAAAGACATCATGACACCACATATTGATGCTGAGCAATTAGCCGAATTAAAAGAAGTATTAGAAGATGAGTTTGGTGTACTAATTAACACTTATTTAACAGATGCACAGTTTAGATTACAGTTAATTCAAAATGGTATTAATAATCAAGATTACGAAGCAGTGCGCTTGGCCGCACATAGTTTAAAGGGAGCGAGTGCTAATTTGGGCGCGTTGTTATTGGCTGAATTATGCGAAAAGTTAGAGCATGACTGTAAGGTGGGGCAGTATTCGGACAGTAGTTATATTCTATGTACAATAGAAGCAGAGCTGCATGTGGTTACAATTGAGTTGCAAAAAAGCCTACCGCAACGTAGTAGGTAGTAAGTTAGGGGGTACTGTTCCATTAGTTATACTTTGACGAATTTCCCATTGGCTAGAGCCTGCTGTTGCTGTCATAGCAACAATAATAGTTTTCCCACTTAAGCCTGGATAAACGCCTGTTGATTTAAAGGTGGCAGTTAAGCTACAGCTAGAGTCAGTTACAGAGGCAAGCGCGCCACCAAAATCTACTTTTTCTACATATTTACCGCTGTAGTCTGTTGCCTGATTAAAACCATTCACTCCATTAATTGGACATGAACCAGTTTCACCATATGCACTGGTATATTCTATTTTTAGCCCCGAAATAATATTGATAGCTTCTGTTACTTGTGCTCTGGCAATATATTCCTGATAGGCAGGTAATGCGACGGCGGACAAGATACCAATAATAGCCACCACAATCATCAGCTCGATAAGAGTAAAGCCTGTTTGTAATTCTTTCATGAGCGTACTCTCCTGCGCCTCTTAAAAAAACAGCCCCAACAGGGGCTGTTTTTAGGGGGGGGCAATCGCTTAGAGGATGCCTTTGGGAATGTATTTAGTATCCATATCGCCGCCAGCCGCCGCGGCTTTTCTTTTCAATGAACCATTAACCAAAAGGTCGATGATGATGGTTTTATTTGCGATAGCCGAAGATACGGTTGGGGCCATTGTAACAGTGATGATGCAACCTGTTGCCACTGATGCAGCTGCAGTATCAAGACCAGAAGCAGGTGTGCCAGAAACAACAACAGTAGAGTATTTACCAGTTGCTGTGTTTAATGCAGCAGTAACAGTGTTCAAGCAAGAACCTGCTTGAAGGTTGTCGTTAATTTCGGTTTTTAAGCCGCCAGCCAAGCCAGTGCCTTCTGTCACTTGCGAACGAGCAATGTAGTCTTGGTAAGCTGGGATTGCAACAGCAGCCAAAATACCGATAATAGCAACAACAATCATCAATTCGATTAGGGTGAAACCCTTTTGTACAGTTTTCATAGTATCTCTCCGGAGATAAATAGTGTTAAGTTTTTGCCTTTTGACCGCTACTACGCAGTTCTGATATAAATATTGCATAGTCTGTGCCAACTTTATAGTTTATTTAGCATGTTGATTTTATTGTGTTTATTTATATTTTTTTTTGCAAGGTTTAAGTTGTAGTGACGTTTTTTGTCACTTTTGATGATTAAGTGTCAATCTGTTGTTGCATTTTTTCTCGCCACATACTGTTAAGTGCCGATTTTAAATTTTTTGCAAAAAGAGCTGCATCAACCAAAGGCGAAATAGCCATTTTGTCTCTTATTGTGCCGCGAAGCTGGCTAAGATGCTGAATGGAGTGCGCAAAGGAGGTGGCTTTTTGTATGTATTCTTCTTCATTGTTGGCAATCCAATCATTGAGTCCCACGCAATTTAACATCGCTGCACCTTGTCTTTCTAATAAGGTATTACCCGCTAACGTCAGCGTTGGCACTCCCATCCATAAGGCTTCACAGGTTGTAGTGCCGCCAGGATAAGGGAATGTATCTAGCATAAAGTCAACCTTGCTATAAGCCCCTAGGTATTGAGCGCGTGGCGAGCCTTCTTCTAGAATGAGACTTTCCGTTTTAATGCCTAGGTTATTAAGACGTTCTAATAGTTCGGCTTTAACAGACAAGTTGGCTATTTGTTTGTTTTTAATGAGTAGTTTGCTATTTGGGCAGTTTTTTAATATGGTTGACCAATGTTGTAGCATGGTATCGTTAAATTTACTGAGATTTTGAAAGCAGCCGAAGGTAATAAAGCCATTATTTAAAGCGGGTAATGCGGATAAGTCTTGAGCAATATCAATGGCAGGTGGCGAAAAGCATAATCGTGTTTCGGGTAAATACCACACTTTTTCAGTGAAGTAAGATTGATTTTTTTGGGGAACAGACATAGTGTCAGCAATAAAAAAATCCATATAACTCAAGCCTGTAGATGCAAAAAAACCCAACCAACTGACTTGTACAGGTGCTGGCCGCCAAGCAAACAGCGATAGACGTGAGTCAGCAGTATAGCCCGCTAAGTCAATGAGAATATGAATACCATCGTCATGAATTTGTGCGGATGCCTGTTGATCGCTAAGTAAGCGGATGTTATGCCATTTATTAAAGTAAGGCTGAATACGTTGGGTGAGTTCATCATGGCTCGTTTCTGCACGGGAGCTATAGGCAAAAAGCTCTATTTGGATGTTATAAAGTTGGTTAATAACGGTCTCTAAAAAGAAACCAACAGGATGATTACCAAGGTCTCCTGACACTAAGCCGACACGCAAGGGCTGTGTTGAACTAGGAGCAGAGCAGAGCCATTGATTATAAGGAGTAGAGACACTTTGCCATAGCTGGTCTAGGCTTTTAGCATCTTTTAAGTATGTTTCTGGAAAAGCACGAGAGTCAAAACATAAACAAAATAATAATTGTGTATAAGGCAATGTTGCTTGTGGATTTATAGCAATTGCTTGTCGAAAATAGCTTGTTGCTTCGAGGTATTGGCTTTGCATCATTAGGCAATGGCCAATATTGGAATAGACCTCATGGTCTTTTGGTGTGAGCTCTAACGTTTTGTGAAAGTAAACAATGGCTTCTTTATAACGATGCAGTTTGGAGACTAATGAACCTAAGTTTTTATAACAGAGAGCATTAGCTGGGTTGAGGACGAGAGCTTTTAATAAACACTCTATTCCTTCTTCTGTCGGAAGTACGGTAGCTAAATTACAAAAGTTTTTTGCCGAAGGCTCAGCGCGTGCTGCTTTGCGCAGCAAATTTACGGCTAATTCTAGGCGTTCTTGCTTTAACATTAATACGCCAAAATTTGCTAGGGTGTCTGCGTGCTTTGGATTGATAATTAAAATTTGCTGATATATTTCTTCGGCTTTTGCAGGCTGATCAGCAAACTGATATTTGAGTCCTTGATTAAATAAATCAGGCACGCTTTCTAATAGACGATTTTTGGCGGCAGGGCTATTGGCTGCGTCGTTATGCTGACAGCATTGTTTATATTTTTTGCCGCTCCCACAGGGGCATGGATCATTACGGCCTACAATTTTTGTGTTCATATTTATTCTCCTATATTTTATGAACTAGTTATAAGTTAATTTTGCTTGCATGTATAAAAGCTACGGTTTTGTTCTTAAATGAACCCAAGAAACATGCTCTAGTTTAAAGTTTCTAACACTTTCGATAAAATTTAGCATGGGAGGAGGATGATCCCCTACAATAATTACCTCAACATTTTTCATGTGAGGATTTTGAAGAATATCTACGAGATTATCAAAAAATTGTGTATGTAGTTTAACATAGTGGCAAGTATCAGAGTCTGTAACCAAGCCAATTTTCTCACAATTTACTCTATCGGATAAGATATCTCTTTTATCATAATTAGCATGAGTATTTAATGTCATCCAATGAAAAAACACTCTCTTATCTAAGTTTGAAAAAGCATTAATGATTATTTTATTTGCATCAATATCACATGCTCCACCAAAGGAGTGACATAGACGCGGCCATTTTTGACTCTCAAAAAAGATGGACTGTTGAAAGCCGATTAAGGGGTACCATAAGTTTCTTTCGTACATTGTATGAGGGGCTACATGTAGTGCGTATGTTTTAAATCCTCGATTCGCTAATATTTGAGGTAGGCAATGCTTAAATTCAGCCCGATTGACAAGTTTCATATTAAGCGTTTGAGGCTGCGAGCCACATAACTCACGAATTTCTCCAGCGACAGTTGCTCCTAGCATTTTGCTAGAGCCTGTTTTTAAGAAGCTAAATGACGAGCTTTGTTGATACAGTTTTTGAAGTATGATTTGTTGAGTTTTATTGTCATTCATAGTTCCCCAAGATTCTGCAACAATCAAAAGTAATCGATGATTAGGTATAGTATTATTATTTATGTTATTAAACCAAGGTATCGTAGCATTTGGATAAGGTGATTTTTTTAATAAAGACTTATCGCCATTGGAGTCAAAAAAACTAGAGTTTTTATTCTTGTATAAGTAGTAAAAGTAGCTTGAAACATAAGGGTTAGTAGTGTTTTTTATATGAAAAAATGATACTCCAATATTTGTGATAATGGTCAATAATAGTAGGCTAAAAAGATGGCTTTTGTTAATTTTTTTGGCTGTTTTTAATATTAAAATTACTTTTAATATTAATATTAGTATTATTGTATAAAAGGCTACCAGATAAAATGTTTGGCCTGAAAAAATAAAACTACTTAGATATATTAAATCTCCCGCTTTTATAAAAGGAAAAAAAATTAATGAAAAAGCAATACTATCTATTATAAAAAAAAATATAAATAGTAAAGACGCTGTTTTATAAAAATTGATAGATAAAAGAAGAAAAGGAATAAAATAGTCTATATTTATAAGAGACCGATTTGCGCCAGTTATTAAAGATGCAATATAAAAAGTAATATTTGGTAAAATAATAGTGATTAATACGGTGACAATAAAGTCATAAATGTTTTTATTAGGTATTTTTATCATTAAATCTTCTCAAAGTGTCAAACCTATATCTTTTAAAGTTTCAAAAATTTAGGGTATATCCTTACTGCGACAACAAAACGGCTTCTCTTAAATAAGTAAACAAGCGCATTTTGGCTTTGCTTTCGGTAGGATTGTTTTCTTGTTCATAAACCGCCGCACGCAAGGCTTGGCGCAATGGATGACGTTCGGCAGCAGGGTACTGACGTACTGCCTCATTTACGGCAGACTCGCCTTGAGTCATCAAACGCTCAACCCACAAACTTAATTGACGTTCTAAATTAGGTCTTTGACGTTGATTAAGGGCTTGTAGTAGGGCATCTTCGTTTTCATGGCGCATTAGCTTGCCAATTAATTGTTTATGGCGGCGTTTGGCTTCATTGCTTTTTAGTGTTGATAAAAACAGTAATGCTTCGCGTAGTTCCTCACTAATAGGTAATTTTTTAAGTTGATTAGCCGAGAGTTCGGCTAGTTGCTCACCAATGGCTTGTAATCTGTCCATGGCCTTTTTTTGTTGGCTTTTACTGACAAAATTTGGGTCGTATTCGTGTTCTTGGGCAGAGTTACGCATAATAGCAATAGTATAAAGAGATCAAAGATGACTGTATTATAGCAAAAATAAGCGTTGTAGGCTTTAAGTCCTAAACTATAAAATTTAAGCTCACACTGAGCGAAGTTAAAGTGATGGTGTAACATCGCTCACTATATATTAATTTTTTATTCACCTTCATCAAAGCGACGATTAAATAAGTCCACAATCGCTTCATGTGCTTTGGCTTCGTCTGCGCCTTCTAACACAAAATTTAAGGTTGTACCTTTGCCTGCACCTAGCATTAATACGGCCATCATATTTTTGCCATCTATTGTTTTAGTGCCTTTGCTAATTTTAATGCTACAACTAAATGAACTCGTTAAAGAAATAAGTTTAGCGGTTGCGCGTGCGTGCAAGCCTAATTTGTTAATAATGCAGATATCTGCTTGTATCATTTTTGATGTACCAATTCTCGGTGTAGCGTTTGAATATGAGGCAATACGGCTCGTAAAGATTCATGCAAGCGTTCGACCATATACACAGAGCGATGTTGCCCGCCTGTACAGCCAATAGCTACCGTTAAATAGTGGCGATGGTCTGAGCTAAGGCGCGGCAGCCATTTTAGCAAAAATTCACTAATGTCGTGATATAAAGATTCAACATCTGGATGGCCTGTTAAAAAGTCTTTAATAGGTTGTTGTTGACCTGTTAATTCACGTAATGAGGCTTGCCAATGAGGATTAGGCAAACAGCGCACATCAAACACAAAATCGGCATCGAGTGGTACACCATGTTTGTAGCCAAACGACTCTAAAAAAATGGTGACTCGATTTTCGTTAGATAAACGTAAGGCTAATACTTGTTGTAGTTCATGTACGTTAAAGGTGCTGGTGTCTAAATAAAAACTGGCACGACTCGAAACAGGGTCGAGTAATTCACCTTCTTTTTTAATGGCTTCTTTGAGTGAGGTGTAAGGATTACTCAATGGATGTTTACGACGTGTGGCACTAAAACGCGCAATTAAAACATCATCACGCGCATCTAAAAAAAGCGTATCGGTTTGAACACCAAGCGCATCTATTTGGCTTAATACACTATCAAACTGCTTAAGGTCATCAGGTAAGCTACGCACATCAACGCCAACACCGATTTTATGTAAATCAGATTTTTGTTCTAAATGTTTAACGAGGGCAGGGAGCAGACTGAGTGGAAGATTATCAATACAATAAAATCCTAAGTCTTCTAAAATGTTTAGAGCTGAGCTTTTGCCAGAACCTGAGCGTCCACTCACAATAAGTAAGCTTTTCATCATATATAGTCTTTATAGTGTATGACAGTAGTTGAAAACTGTTGTTTAACTACTTGTTTTTTAAGTTTTACTTAAATAGCAACGTACTTGTAAAATATAGCAGAAAAATGAGGCGTTGACGAAAGTATTAAAACTAAAAAGCCCAACACATCGTTGGGCTTTTGATAGTGAGAACTTAAAAATTAGTGATGGCTTTTGAGTTTTTCTTTATGACGAACAATCTGTCGGTCTAATTTATCACTTAATAAGTCAATAGCAGCATACATATCAGGTGATTCGGCATTAGCAAAGAGTTCTGCACCTGATAAGCGAATCGTCGCTTCTGCTTTTTGGGCTAACTTTTCGATACTCAAAATAACTTGCATACTGGTAATGTGGTCAAAGTGGCGTTCTACTTTGGCGAATTTGTTTTGCACGTATTCTTTTAAGGCGTTGGTAACTTCGACGTGGTGTCCACTGATAATCATTTGCATAATAACCATTCCTCGTATTGTTGTGACAAACTCGAATGACTTACGGCCTGCATAAGCCATTAAGAAACCAAAAAAATGTGTTCTAAAAGTCATGTTGTTACTACATGATGAACAACAAATGTCAGCTCCATGAACTTAGTTTTGCCACAAAAAAACATTCAAAGCAAGCGTTTTCTGTCACTAGATGATGCAATATTGAGTGATTCACGATATTTAGCAATGGTACGTCTGGCGACTTCAATGCCTTGCTCTTGTAGCAAATCGGCAATTTTGTTATCAGACAAGGGCTTACGTGGATTTTCTTGGCTTACTAACTTTTTAATCATGGCTCTAATGGCGGTAGAAGAGCATTCGCCACCCGAATTTGTGCCTACATGACTTGAAAAGAAATATTTCAATTCAAAGAGTCCACGTGGTGTAAGCATATATTTTTGACTGGTGACACGTGATACGGTGGACTCATGTAAACCCACTTCGTCGGCCACACTACGTAGTACAAGGGCTTTCATGGCCTCTGCACCTTGTTCTAAAAAGTCGCGTTGATGTTCTACTATACATGTCGCGACTTTAAGTAAGGTTTCGTGGCGACTTTGTAGGCTTTTTAAAAACCAACGCGCTTCTTGCAAATTGTTTTTTAAGTAAGTGTTATCGGAGCTGCTATCGGCACGACGAATTAAGCTGGCGTATTGATTGTTAATGCGTAGTTTGGGTGTGCTGTCGGGGTTAAGTTCTACACGCCAGCGATTTTTATGTTTGCTCACAATCACATCGGGTACGGTGTAATTGTTGTCGTCGCTACCAATTTTGCCACCTGGGTGGGGGTTAAGGCTTTGAATTAATAACATTGCCGAGCGTAGTTGATATTCCGATAGTTTGGCGTGTTTTAGTAAGCCTGCTTGGTCCTGTGCGGCCAGTAAATCTATATGTTCTTGGATGATGGTTAAGGCTTCGGCACGAAACTCGGTATCTTCGGGTAATTGTTTAAGTTGAATACTTAAACACTCTTGCAAATTACGCGCGGCAACGCCCGCAGGTTCAAATTGTTGTACGCGATGTAATACCGCAACAACTTCGTCTAACTCTATGTCTTCATTAGGTAAAATATTTTGTGCGGCTTCTTGTATGTCTTCTAATTCAACGGTCACATAGCCGTTTTCGTCTAGTGCATCAATCAAGCATACTGCAATGGTGCGGTCAGTAAGACTAAAATGCGTTAAATTCACTTGCCATAATAATTGGTCGTATAAGGTTTCGGCAACGGTTGAACGTGATTCAAAACCTTCTTCTTCCTCATCATTACTCATGCTGCTGTTGGCACTGTTGCCTGTAAAAATATCGTCCCATGCGGTATCAACGGGCAGTTGGTCTGGAATTTCTTGATTGGTATTTATCTCGATTGTGCTGTTAGAAAGTTCGGTTTCGTAGTCGTCTTGGGGTGATTCTTCTTGTTTGCTTGTTTCACTTTCTTGGCTGCGAGTTTCGTGTTCTTCATTAACTTCTAATAAAGGGTTGGAGTCTAAAGCGTTTTGGATTTCTTGTTGTAATTCGAGGGTGGAGAGTTGCAACAAACGAATTGCTTGTTGCAGTTGCGGGGTCATGGTTAAGTGTTGACCCATTTGTATATTAAGAGAAATTTTCATAGACGGTACTATATATTAGTCAGCAAACAAAATTATAAAATCACGCCTTGAGTATATAGCCTCGTTTAACAAACTGCCATGCAAAAAACAGTCCACTTGTCGGCTGTTGTTGTCCGTTTGTACGAAAATACTACAAGCTAAAGCTATTGCCCAAATAAACTTGCCGTACTGTTTCGTTGGCTAAAATTTCGGTAGGAGTGCCTTCGGCAATCATTACGCCACTGTTAACAATATAGGCTTTTTCGCAAATGTCTAAGGTTTCGCGTACATGATGGTCGGTAATTAATACCCCAATGCCACGATTTTTAAGATGGCTAATAATACCTTTAATGTCGGCTACCGAAATAGGGTCAACACCTGCAAAAGGCTCGTCTAATAAAATAAACGAAGGTTCGGTGGCTAAGGCGCGGGCAATTTCTACGCGTCTGCGTTCGCCACCCGAGAGGCTCATGCCTAAACTATGTCTAATATGGGTAATATGAAACTCCTCTAACAAGGCATTGGCTTTGTCTAGGCGTTGTGCTTTGTTGAGGTCTTTACGGGTTTCCAAAATCGCTAAAATGTTTTGTTCTACGCTGAGCTTTCTAAAAATAGACGCTTCTTGTGGTAAATAACCAATGCCGCGTCGGGCGCGTTTGTGCATAGATAAAAACGAAATATCTTCACCATTAAGGGTAATTTGGCCTTTATCCATTGGCACTAAACCCACAATCATATAAAAACTGGTGGTTTTTCCTGCACCATTGGGCCCTAATAAGCCCACAATTTGCGATTTTTCTACCGTTAAACCTACATCTTTAACCACGGCTCGGCCACTGTAGCTTTTAGCCAAGTTTTTGGCGCATAAAGTCATGGTTGTACACTCGTGGCTGAAGGGCTTTCTCCTAAAGTTTTACTTTTACGGTCTTCTCTTTTGGGAGGAGGAAAAACCAATTGCACTCGATTTTGGGTATTACCTTTAGCTTCGATTTCGCCTTTATCCATAGAATATAAAATCTCTAGGCTTTTAAAGGTCGAGCCTGCTTGTTTTAAAATGGCATTACGTTTGAGGCTAATTAAGCCATCTTGGGCTTGATAACTAATTTCTTCGGCTTCGGCGGTGGCAATGCCTTTTTGAAGGCTAGGTTGTTGTTGAAACTTAGCAGGTTTGCCAATGGCGGTAATGGTGATAATTTTGCCGTCTTTGTCGGTGGTGGCGGTAATTTGTTCGGCATTAATTAATAATGAGCCTTGTTTGATTTCGACATTGCCCGAATACACGGCAAGCCCTGTTTTTTCGTTATAGCTGGCGTTATCGGCAGCTAAAGAAATAGGCTGGTCGCGATCATTGGGTAATGCCAAAGCGGCAGCTTGATAACTGGCCAATAACAATAAAAGACTAACGCGGCGATAAAACATAAGTTCCTCTGACTTGGCCAGTAAATTGTAATAAACCTGTTTCGGTATTTGCTTCTAAGCTTAAGCTGCTAATTTGCCCTTGTGTGGTGCTAACCACAACAGGGCTATTACTTTGTAAGAAATGTGTTTCTTGGTTGGCGGTTAATGACTGTGTACTTAATTGTAGTGGTGTGCTATTTAGGCGTTTTGCTAACACCTCTTGTTGTAGGCTAATTTGATGATTGTTTTTTGATAACGTAGCCTGTTGTGCCGATAACTGCCATGTGGCTTGGTCATGTTGGTATAGCGTAATAAAGGGTTGTTGAATAATACTTTCATCACGCTGATTATAGTGCAGCAAAGTAGTGGCGGTTAAGGTGCGTTCGGGTTGACCTTGTTCGTTAACTTGTATCCCTGTAATCTGGGTGATTTCGTAGTCGGGTGTATTAGCTGATTCTGTGGCGTTTAAGGGCGCATCTTTGCTCAAGCCGCCCCAATAGTAGCCCGCCACGCATAACACTAATAAGCCGCCTGTTAGGCTTAAATTATTACGAATACGCACAAACTAATCCAAATAAGGCGCAAGTGCTTGTTGATACAAGCCTTGAGCCTCTAAAATTAAATCACAAATTTCGCGTACTGCGCCACGTCCGCCAGTGGCAGTTGTGACTAAATCGGCATGCCGCCGTACTTCTTTGTGGGCATTTGCCACAGCCACGCCAAAACCTGCCATTTTAATGGCAGGAATATCTGGCCAATCATCGCCCATATAAGCCATTTCATCTAAAGGAATATTTAATTCTTTGCTTAGTGCAGCGAGGGCGACACCTTTGTCTTCACGGCCTTGTAGCAAGTGTTTAATGCCTAAGTTGGCAGCGCGTCTGGCCACTAATTGGGTATTACGACCTGTAATAATGGCACATTGAATGCCTGCGTTTTGGAGCATTTTAATGCCATGACCATCTTGAGTGTCAAAGGTTTTGAGTTCTTGGCCATCTTCACTAAAATACAAACGGCCATCAGTTAATACGCCATCTACGTCTAAAGCTAATAAACGAATAGCCCGTGCTTTTTCGGTAATACGAACGGCAGCCATTAAACGACTCCTGCTTTAAGTAAATCATGCATATTTAATGCGCCAACAGGGTGAAGGTGTTCGTCAACCACAATCACGCCATTGATTTTTTTCTCTTCCATTAAGGCAACCGCTTCGGCAGCCAGTAATTGCGGCAGAATAGTTTTAGGATTTTTAGTCATTACTTGCACAATGGGTGTGGTGCGAATGTTTAACTCTAAATCTAAAGTACGGCGCAAATCACCATCGGTATAAATACCTGTTAATTGACCCTGTGCATTAACCACGGCGGTCATGCCTAAACCTTTGCGGCTGATTTCTAATAAGGCATCTTTAATTAGCGTGCTTTCTTGTACCACAGGCAACAAGTCGCCTGTGTGCATTAAATCAGAGACGCGTAATAATAATTTTCGTCCCAAAGCACCACCAGGGTGAGACAGGGCAAAATCTTCGGCAGTAAAACCACGTGCTGCTAATAAAGCAACGGCTAAGGCATCACCCAGCACCAAAGTCGCGGTAGTGCTAGAAGTAGGGGCTAAACCCAATGGGCAAGCCTCAACACTTTTGCCAATTTCGAGGCTTACATCGGCAAATTGCGCCATGCTAGATTGGCCATTGGCAGTAATACTAATCAGTTTAATATGTAAACGTTTAATGACGGGTAAAATGGATAAAATTTCGTGTGCTTCGCCTGAGTTAGAAATGGCAATAATCACATCTTGTGGGGTAATCATCCCCAAATCGCCATGACTTGCTTCGGCAGGATGCACAAAAAAAGCAGGTGTGCCAGTAGAGGCGAGCGTAGCTGCAATTTTATTACCAATATGTCCAGACTTGCCCATGCCCATTACTACAACACGACTGCTACAGTCCAAAATCAACTGACACGCTTGTTGAAAGTTTTGATTAATAAACGGTTTAAGTGTTTCTAAAGCGGCTTGCTCGGTGGCAATCACTTGTTGGCCTGTCGTAATAAAATCAAACGCGGGCATGGTGTAATCCTTGCGGTATGACTAAGAGTAATAAAAGGGCATCACTCAAAAGAGTAATTATGGCTAACTATACGCGATGATGGTAGAGCTTTATTGGTGTCGTACCGTATAATTAACGATTATCTGCCATGATTACAACGGAACATACACAGCATGTTAATGATTTTTAATACTGAAACGCGCCAAAAAGAAGTTTTTCGCCCTTTGCGTGAGGGCAAAGTAGATATGTATGTGTGTGGTATGACAGTTTACGATTATTGCCATATTGGTCATGCGCGGGTTTTGGTTTCTTTTGATGTGATTACCCGTTATTTGCGTTCGCAGGGATATAAAGTCAATTATGTGCGTAATATTACCGATATTGACGATAAAATTATTAATCGTGCCACCGCAAACAACGAATCTATAGACGTATTAACCGCACGTTATATTGCTGCAATGGACGAAGACGCGGCTGCTTTGGGGGTGATAAAACCTAATTTAGAACCTAAAGCCACCGAGTTTGTGCCACAAATTGTTGATATGGTGCAAAAATTAATTGATAACGGTTTTGCCTATGCAGCCAAAAATGGCGATGTTTATTACGAGGTTAATAAATTTGCCAGTTATGGTCGTTTGTCGCATAAAAACTTAGATGATTTACAAGCGGGCGAACGGGTCGAAGTTAACAATATTAAAAAAAATCCGATGGATTTTGTATTGTGGAAAGCGGCAAAGCCGCAAGAACCTGCATGGGTTTCGCCGTGGGGTAATGGTAGACCGGGTTGGCATATTGAATGTTCCGCAATGTCCACTTGTTGCTTGGGTAATCATTTTGATATTCATGGTGGCGGTGGTGATTTACAGTTTCCACATCACGAAAATGAAATTGCCCAATCCGAAGGGGCAACGGGCGAAAAGTACGTTAATACATGGATGCACGTCGGTTTTGTGCAAATCAATAACGAAAAAATGTCTAAATCACTCAATAACTTTTTTACTATTAGAGAGGTATTAAAGCTATTTGCACCCGAAGTGTTACGTTATTTTATTATTGCCAGCCATTATCGTAGCCCGTTAAATTTTTCTGATGAAGCGTTACAGCAAACCAAACAAGCCTTGGCGCGTTTTTATCACACCTTAAAAGGTATTCCTGTTCAAGCGGCACAAGGTGGCGAGAGTTTTGCAACCCGCTTTAACGAAGCGATGGATGATGATTTTAATACGCCCGAAGCGATTGCAGTATTGTATGAATTAGCGCGTGAAGTGAATCGTGCCAGTAAAGCAGGCGAGGCCGAGGTCGCCGCAGGTTTGGCAGGGCGTTTACGTGAATTAGGCGTGGTCTTGGGTTTATTGCAAGATGACCCAGATAAATTTTTACAAGGCTCTATGGATCAAAATGGTTTGAGTGATGCTGAAATTGAGGCGTTGATTGTGGCACGAGCAGAAGCTAAAAAAGCCAAAGATTTTGCAGGTGCAGATACTATTCGTACCAATTTATTAGCGCAAGGCATTGTTTTAGAAGATAGTCGTCAAGGTACAACATGGCGTAGAGGCTAAAAAATGTTCGGTTAATGCACTTAGTTTAAAAACTTTAACAAAAGTGCTTGACCCATCATCTAAAGCGAATATAATGCGCGCCTACTTAAACAGTATTACTGATTAAGCCTAGCGGGAATAGCTCAGTTGGTAGAGCACGACCTTGCCAAGGTCGGGGTCGCGAGTTCGAGTCTCGTTTCCCGCTCCAAATTAAAAAGCCGATTTTATAATCGGCTTTTTTTATGGCTAAAATAATTAAACAGCCTCTCATAAAGTCTTTGTGTACACTGAGCGAAGTCGAAGTGTTTCGGTGATGGTTCGACTCCGCTCACCATGCGTCTAAGGTGTTCGTCGTTATGTGGCTTATAAAAAGGTAGTACCATGTTATCTCCTAACTCTGCCCCCATTGGTGTTTTTGATTCGGGTTATGGTGGCTTAACGGTACTTAAACAGTTGCTGATTCATTTGCCTCAATATGACTATTTATACTTAGGCGATAACGCACGCACGCCTTATGGCACACGCTCTTTTGAAACGGTGTATCAATTTACCTTAGAGTCGGTACGTTATTTATTTAATGCAGGTTGCCCATTGGTCATTTTGGCGTGTAACACCGCCTCTGCTAAAGCCTTACGTAGTATTCAACAACAAGATTTACCGTTAATTGACGCGTCGCGCCGTGTTTTAGGCGTTATTCGTCCCAGTGTCGAACAAGTAGGTTTGTTAACCAAAACAGGTCATGTTGGCGTGTTAGGTACAACGGGTACAGTCACTTCTGACTCTTATCGTATTGAGATTCAAAAAATATTTCCTCATGTGCAGGTGTTTCAACAAGCTTGTCCTATGTGGGTGCCATTAGTCGAAAATGGTGAGTATCAAGGAGCAGGAGCAGATTTTTTTGTGCAGCGTGATTTACAGTTGCTATTTGCTCAAAGCCCACAAATAGATACGATTATTTTGGGTTGTACTCATTATCCTTTACTGATTGAAAAAATAAAAAGCTATTTACCCACACACGTTAAGTTGTTGTCTCAAGGAGAGATTGTGGCGCAAAGTTTGGCTGATTATTTGGTACGACATTCGACGATGGCACAGCGTTGTTCGGCATTTGGCTCGCGTACTTTTTTGACTACCGATAATGCCCAAACCTTTAATCAACATGCGGCTGTTTTTTTGGGACAGTCAGTTGAGTCTCAAAAAGTGATGGTTTTTTAACGGGTAGTGACCATTAATGTCAAAATATACCCTTAGAAGTCATCTCAAAAGAGCGCATAACTCTAGTCAAGTACATAGCTTAATGGTATTGTCCGAGTCAGTTTGGTGTAGATATCAACACTCTTGTAAAAACTGGGTTTAGATAAGCCACCAAATATAGCTCAATAAAAAAGAGTTTATCACTTTAAAAAGACTCATAAATTATTCTAGGTGATACATTGCCCTGTGCTTAGCCCATTGTGTAAACATAGCTGCATTAAAAACTTAAGATATGAGCAAATAGCGATAACGACGTAAACTTTATAATTGTGATGTAATTAAACTTGACTAGTATCTAAGCACTTATGGCTTAAATAGGTTTACGATATACATCGTGATAGGTTGTTGGGTTGAAAAAATTTTAATTTAATATATTAGGAATCATACTGTTATTGTTTTAGCACATAAAAACCTCATTTATTACACATATAAAGAGCGATAGGCTAAAAAATAACGGCGTGGTATTTGATAGATTTGTTTGAGGAAGGCTTATTGTGACCGATAAACGCTATCAAGTCTTTATCAGTGCGACTTATACGGACTTGCGAGAAGAGCGAGGTATGTTGTTGCAGACATTACCCACATTAGGGTGTTTGCCTACAACCGTTGAAGCGCATACGCAAAGTTTAAGTACGATGGTCAGTATTCGTCGCCGTATTGATGATTGTGATTATTTTGTTTTGTTGGTTGGGAGTCGTTATGGCTCTTTAATGCCTTCGGGGGTAAGTTATACTCATATGGAATATGTGTATGCGGCCACCAAGCAAAAACCGATATTAGTATTGATGCACGAAGCACCCGAGACGCGTGCCGAAGATTTACAAGAGCAAAAAGTCGAAGGTAAACTTAAGTTTGGTGATTTTCGTAAAGTGTTACAGCGTGAGCGCGAGCATATTGTGTATTGGCGTGATGCAAAAGATTTAGCCAGTGCTTTACATAACGCTATTCCTGCCTTGTTACGCCGCCATCCCACTGTTGGCTGGGCGCGTATTGGTAAAGAAGGTGTTGCAAGAGCACCTGCAAATGCCGAATTAGAAAAAGAATGTGAGGTATTAAAAAAGCGTGTTAAAGAGCTAGAGGCCGAGCGTGAACGGTGGCTAAGTTCTGCTGTGGGTAGCACTGAAAGCTTAGCTAAAGGCGAAGAATTATTAGAAATAGTCTATCGTTGTAAAGCTTATGCTGGCGGCAATTGTCAAGATATAAATGGAAAAACCCGCCTATCATGGAACGAGTTGTTGGTGAGCTTTGGTAGCAATCTTTTGCAAGCGCAAACAGAAGAATTTATGGCAGCCAAAATCAATGAACGCCTACAAAAAAATGCATTGGTTGAAATTCAAAAAGAATATCCTAAAACGCATGCCGTCGTGGATGTTCAAATATCACCCTCGAGTTTTAACTCGATAAAGATGCAATTTAGAGTGTTAGGTTTTATTCAAAGAGTCACACGTGATAATGACCAAAAACAGTGGTGGCAAATGACCGCTGTTGGTGAGCGTAATTTGGCAACTATCATGAGTGTACGCCGTAGCACCAATCGACCCGTGGTTTAATTAAACATTATGTAAATAACCTTAATCACACCTCCATACTAGCGCACAATTTTTAGAGTCATTTCTAATAGTTGTTGAAGGTGTGTGTGGGTTGGGTGAGTGTGATTATGCGTCAGTGGAATAGTTGGGGCGATAGCCAAACCAAAATGGCAGTTAATGCCAAAGCAAGCCTATTTTTAGCCAATTTATTGGGCAAAGCAACGCCGTTACCTGATGCTACTTTAGCCGATGTGATGGCTAAAGTTCCTGCCTCACGTTTACCTAAACATCCTTTAATTGCCACTGATGCCGAAAACCGTGTGCGTCATGCTCGTGGTCAAAGTCTGCCAGACTGGTTGGTATGGCGTTCGGGTGATATTCCTGTTTTTCCTGATGGTGTCGCCTTTCCAAATACAAGCGAGCAAGTCGCTGAATTATTAGCCTTAGCTAAACAGCATAATTGGGTGGTGATTCCTTATGGTGGCGGTACCTCAGTGGTGGGGCATATTAATCCGATTGCCGATGAACGTCCGATTTTAACTTTGTCGTTAGCTAAACTTAATACCTTAATTCATTTAGATGAATCCTCTCAGTTAGCCACAATTGGTGCAGGGGCAAATGGCCCTCAAGTCGAAGCCTTGCTCAAACCTCACGGTTATACTTTAGGCCATTATCCGCAATCGTTTGAGTTATCGACTTTAGGCGGTTGGGTTGCAAGTCGTTCTAGCGGACAGCAATCTTTACATTATGGTCGTATCGAGCAAATTTTTGCAGGTGGCCGTATCGAAACCTTAGCAGGTACACTCGATATTCCTACCGTTCCAGCCTCAAGTGCAGGGCCGGATATTCGTGAAATTATTATGGGTTCGGAAGGGCGGTTTGGCGTAATTACCGAAGCCACAGTGCGTATCACACGTCTGCCTGAGCAAGAAGTATTTTGCGTATACTTTGTGCCTGATTGGGCAAAAGCTAAAGCCGCAGTGCGTGAATTGGTGCAGCAAAAAATTCCGTTGTCGATGGTACGTTTAAGTAATGGCGAAGAAACACGTACCCAATTAGTGTTGGCGGGTCATGCTTTAGCCATTGCAGGCTTAGAAAAAGTCTTAAATTGGCGCGGTGCAGGTGATGGAAAATGTATGTTGACCGTTGGTTTTACAGGCAGTTCGCAGCGTGTAAAATTTGCTCAAGCCGAAGTCACTCGCATTTTAAAAGAGTTTGATACGGTATCGACAGGTCAAGTATTGGGTAAGCGTTGGTTGCAAAATCGCTTTAAAGCACCGTACTTGCGCGAGGCATTATGGAAGCTAGGCTACGCGGTTGACACTTTAGAAACCGCGATTGATTGGCAAAAAGTCACGCCATATATGAGTGATGTTGAACAGGCTTTGCGTAATGCACTTGTGGACGAAAATGAGACAGTATTAGCCTTTAGTCACTTGTCGCATGTGTATGGACAGGGTTCGAGTATTTATACAACCTATGTTTATCGGGTAGCCAATAGTTATGAAGGCACGCTTGCTCGGTGGAAAAAACTTAAAGCAGATGCATCGCAAATGATTGTGAAGCATGGCGGTACAATTAGCCATCAACATGGTGTAGGTCAAGACCACGCGCAATATTTACCTGCCGAAAAAGGGGTGTTGGGTATGGAGGCTTTATACGCTTTGGCTACGCATTTTGATGCACAAAAACTGCTCAATCCGCATAAATTACTACAAGACTAATATGCTGTATCACCCTGTAGTTGGTTGTAAGCTTAGGATGAAAACGCTGTATAAACAGTAAAATTGTCAGATAAGAACAATCATCTACAGGTTTAAAGCGGTATTCTTGGCCTAGGCTTTGTTTAATTTAAGGTACATACATGTTGAGTCGTGATGTGTTGTGGCAAGAAGTGTCGCAAAAAGAATGGGATATGATTGTTGTTGGTGGCGGTATTACGGGCGCAGGTGTGGCGCGTGAAGCAGCCAAAACTGGCGTAAATGTATTGTTAATCGACCAAAAAGATTATGCCTTTGGTACATCAAGTCGTTCCTCAAAAATGGTGCATGGTGGTTTGCGTTATATAGCCATGGGTGATATTCGTTTAACGCATCATTCTTTAGTTGAGCGTGAGCGACTCTTAAGCGAAGCACCAGGTTTAGTTGACCGTATGAGTTATTTTTTTGCGCACCATCGTGGTGGTGGTATTAAAAGTAATCGTTGGGCTTTTGGTATTTTATTAATGGCCTATGACTTATTGGCAGGCATTAAAGACCGTAGTTATTTGAATGCCAAAAAGTTTTTGGCGCGTGTACCAAATTATCGCAGTGATAAATTATTAGGGGCTTCGCGTTACACCGATGCTGTCACTGACGACACCCGTTTAGTGATGCGTGTCTTAGATGAAGCCTGTAAAGATGGCGCGGTTACGCTCAACTATGTTAAAGCTCAGAAAACACTGTTGCGTGATGAGCAAGTCACAGGTTTAGTGGTGACTGATGAAATATCGGGTCAAACGCTTGAGTTAAAGGCAAAAGTGATTGTTAATGCAACAGGCGCATGGGTTAATCGTCTGCGTCAAGAAGTAGCTACCGAGGTAGTGAGTGTACGCCCACAACGCGGTAGTCATTTGGTAGTCTCTGCCGAGCGTTTGCCATTAAATGATGCGTTAATTTTGTTTCATCCTGATGATAGTCGTGCCATGTTTATTTATACATGGGAAGGCCGTACCGTAATTGGTACAACCGATTTAGACCACAAAGATAATTTAGACAACGAAGCAGTAATTACCGCAGACGAAGTGACTTATTTATTACGTGCCGCAAATTATGAGTTTCCTACGGCTAAGTTAACGACTCAAGATGTGATTGCTACATTTTCGGGTGTGCGTCCTATTGTGAGTAGTGGCAAAGGCTTAGACCCATCAAAAGAGCGTCGTGACCATGCTGTATGGGCAGATAAAGGCGTAATTAGCGTCTCTGGCGGCAAACTCACGACCTTTAGGCAAATCGCGCAAGACGTACTTACGGCGGCTGAGATATGGTTACCTGCGCTCAAAGAACGTAATAAAAAAACGCCTATTTTTACTAATCCAAGCACAGGCTTATCAACGCCCTTAAGTGGTGAGCAATATCGCCGTTTTGTGGGTAAATATGGCTACTTGGCGCAAAAGTTTTTATCCGAAATGCCTGTGAATGAATTAACACTGATTCCTCAAACCCAAACCTTATGGGCAGAGTTACGTTGGGCGTTACGTTACGAGCAAGTGGTGCATTTAGATGACCTCATGTTGCGTCGTACTCGTTTGGGTTTGTTGTTAGAACAAGGGGGCGCAGCGCACTTTAAAACCATTAAAGAAATGGCCTTAAGTGAAGGCTGGACAGAGCAACAGTGGACAACTGAGCAAGTACGCTACAGTGCTATTTGGCAGCAATCCTATAGTTTACCAAGCAGCCTAACATCATAAGGTGATTTAACATGATAAATGCACGTTTTTTGAGTATTGATTGTGGTACACAAAGTTTACGTGCGTTTATTTTTGATGCACGAGGCGAGTTATTAGCGCGGAGCCAAATTCATTTTGAGCCTGCTTATTTCTCGCCCCACAAAGGTTATGCCGAGCAAGATGCCGATTTTTATTGGCAAACTTTAGTTAAAGCCTGTCAAGATTTATGGCAACAAGGTATAGACCCTAATAGCGTAACAGCGGCTACACTCACGACTCAACGCGGTACAGTGGTGATTGTTGATGAGCAAGGTCAGCCCTTATATCCTGCTATTTTATGGTTAGATGAGCGACAAGCAGCACAGTTACCTAGTTTGCCCTTGTATTGGCAAAAGTTACATCAAATCAGTGGTCATCAAAAAACGATTTATAAGCTACGCAAACGCGCTCAGGCTAATTGGTTTATCGCGCATCGTCCTGAATTATGGGCAAAAACCCACAAATTTTTATTATTATCGGGTTACTTGACGCATAAACTCACAGGCGAATTTAACGATGCCATTGCCTCACAAGTAGGTTATATTCCGTTTGACTATAAAAAACATCAATGGCAAAACCGTTTTGATTGGCGTTGGCAAGCCTTAGGTTTAACAGCCAATAAATTACCCAAAGTTATCCAAGCAGGTAAATTATTAGGACAGCTTACGGTAGATGCCGCGCAAGAGCTTGGCTTACCTGCAGGTTTGGCCATTGTTGCGGCAGGTGCAGACAAAGCCTGCGAAGTCTTGGGGGCAGGTTGTATTAACGCCTCTCAAGGTGCTTTAAGTTTTGGCACAACCGCCACGTATAATACAGTCAGTCGTCATTATCTTTCAATAAATCCACCGATGCCGCCATATCCTGCCGCATTGCCACATCAATATTGCTTAGAAACACAAATTCCACAAGGCTTTGCTTTGGTTAAGTATTTTAAAGAACAAATTGCCGCCAACGAAATTGCTGAGGCACAACAAGGCCGCGATTGGTTGGCGGTATTAGAAGATTGGTTGATACAAAGCCCCGCAGGTGCAAATGGTTTAATGTGGCAGCCTAGTTTAAGTGTACAAGCCTCGGGTGAGAGTATTTCTCAAGGGGCGTTATTAGGTTTAAGTACTCAACATAGCAAAGCAGATTGGTATAGAGCATTAGTTGAAGGCTTATTGTTTGCGCTTAAAGATGGTCAGGTGCATGTAGAGCAACATACCAAACAAAAAATTAGTCAGCTTTTTGCAGCAGGTGGTGGCTCACAATCTAATGCGGTGATGCAAACGGCGGCTGATATTTTTAATATGCCCATTTATAAACCGCATACCAGTGAAACATCAGGACTTGGCGCAGCGATGTGTGCTGCGGTGGCTATGAATTTGTATCCAGATTTACCCTCAGCCGTTAGAGCCATGAGCCGTACCGATACGGTTTTTTATCCTAACAGTTTGCAAGCCGCTTTTTATCAAAGATGTTATCAAAATATATATAAACCTTGGGTTAAAAGTTTAGTCGAGTTATACGCCCAACAGAGGCTAACTTAATTAAAAACTTGAAAAGCCACGCCATAACCGCCATCATCCTCATTAAGTTTTGATTTTTAAGTATCGTGTGCATAAGGGAGAATGATAATGAGTTGGCATAAGTGGTTGATTATTCCTGCATTTAGTGTGCTAGTCGCCTGTACCAGCAGTACCCAAGAAGGTGCTATTGGTATACAACGCAAACAGTTGTTATTACTTCCTTCTTCACAAGTCGATGCGATGGCTTTACAGTCTTATCGTGGCGAACTATCGACGGCCAAACAAAAAGGTACGTTAAATACCGATAAAGCCAACTTAGAACGTATTCGTAAAATTGCGGATCGCCTCATTCCACAAGTTGCCGTTTTTAGACGTGATGCCTTAGATTGGTCTTGGGAAGTAAACTTAGAAACCCGTAATGAACTCAACGCCTATTGTGCTTCGGGCGGAAAAATCATGTTTTTTACAGGCATTATTAATCAGCTTAAACTAAGCGATGATGAAATTGCAGCTATTATGGGACACGAAATGGCTCATGCCTTGCGTGAACATGGTCGTGAGCGTATTTCGCAAGCCTATGCACAACAAGCAGGGATGAGTCTTTTGGCACTGGTAACTAACATGAGTCAAAACGAAGCGGCTATTGTGCAAACAGCCACTAATTTAGCCTTAACCTTACCACATGGTCGCGGCCAAGAATCCGAAGCAGATGTCATGGGTTTAGAGTTATTAGCACGGGCAGGGTATAACCCCAATGCGTCGGTGAGTTTGTGGCAAAAAATGGGTGCAGCTAACAAAAATGCACCGCCTGCCTTTTTAAGCACTCACCCCTCTAGTGCACAACGTATCAATGAATTAAACAGCAAAATCTCTACCGTCATGCCGTTATATCAAGCGGCCAAACGTAATACTTCCTCGGTCAAAATGATTGTACCGCGTATTTAAGAGTTCAAAAAATGAAACATAGTCTCAATATTATATCGTCAGTCGTAAGTTCGACTTTGCGTCAATGGCACGGTTCGGCAGGCAGTAAAAGTGTAAAACAGCCGCCACAAATGCTTATTTTGTTTGATAACGAAAATAACCCAGAGTGTCGTTTAGTACGCGAAGCCTTAACCGAGCTTAATTTGGATGTTTTAATTTATCCATGTCCCCAAGGCGCAGACCGTTTTGCCGTACAATTGCAGCAATATGGTGGTAGCAATACCAGTGTGCCTTTTTTGGTTGACCCCAATTCTCATGTAAAGTTAGAAGGGGCAGAGGCGATTAATGCGTATTTGTTTCAACAATACAAACAAGCACCCATTCCTAAACATTTAGATGCTAATAAGGTTAATTTGTTTACGTCACGCTTGGCTTCAATCGCACGGTTACGCGGAGCCATACAAGTCAAAGCCTCGCGTGAGCCACAACAGCCTTTAATGTTATATAGTTTTGAGTCAAGCCCGTATTCGCGGCCTGTACGTGAAAGGTTGTGTGAGTTGCAATTACCGTATCATTTAATAAATTTAGGTAAGCAACAGTTTGCTGATGTAGGTCCTGCAAGTTTTAGATTTCATTTGGGTGAGTATCATCCCTTACCCAATACTAAACGTGCTACATTATTGGCTCAAAAAGGCCAAGTTCAAGTGCCTTTTTTAATTGACCCTAATCAGAGTATTGAGTTGTTAGAGTCTAAAGATATTTTAGCGTATTTGGATAAAACCTATGCTCAATAAGCTGACATAGGTTTATTTAAGAGAAAAGGCTTGGATAATCCAAGCCACTAACCTATCTGAAGGATTACTTTTGGGCTTCGACTTTGCTCAGCCAACGCAAAAACGCTCCCTGAGCGTAGTCGAAGGGGCATTCTTAACTATTTTTGACTGACCAGTATTATCTAAACTAACAGGGTTTTGTAAGCTACAAATCCACCTATTAAGGCAACAACTCCCCAACCTAGCCACTCAACAACGCCACGCACACGATGTTCCATTGCAGCACCGCCCCAAGCCATCAAGCCAGCAACCAAAAAGAAGCGCGCCCCTCGACCCACAAAAGATGCTAAGACAAAGGGTAATAACGCCATGCCTGCTAAGCCTGCCGAAATAGTAAAGACTTTATAAGGAATAGGGGTAAAACCCGCCACAATTACTGCCAGTACGCCCCATTTTGCGAACCATTGCTCTATCACCATAAAGTGTGATGACCAACCTAATTGCTCAAAAAGGGGTAAAAATTGTTGGTAAAAAAAAGAACCAATAAAATAACCAAATATGCCACCTAATACCGAGGCTATGGTGGTAATTAAGGCAAAACGCCATGCCTGTTTGGGTTTGGCCATGCTCATGGGGGCTAACATGACATCGGGCGGAATAGGAAAAAACGAAGATTCTGCAAAACTTAAACTTGCCAAATAATGCTCTGCATGAGGATGACGTGACCAACGTAACGCCATATCATACATTTTAGTAAATAATGCCATGATTTGCCTAATTAGATTCAAAATAACAACGCGCAAGTTTATCTGAGCTTGACGGCTAAAACTTATTATTTTAATAAATATTGTGAGTTTTATTGAGAGTGTGAGATGTAGGAAATATTTTGTTACTTCTATAAAGGCTAAATAGTAGAAGTTGTGATTAACGCATAAAAAGATTTTACAGGCTTGAAGATAAAATTTTTACTAATAAATTTGGGCTAAAAAACAAATAGTTGCTACTAGAAAATTTGATAAAAATGGCAGTTTTAATCAATGAAATGGCACAAATAAACAATAAAAAGTACAATTGTACAAAAACCGTTCATCGGAAAAGCCGTTTATCTTTTAAAAAAGACTTTTCATCGGAAAAATCAGCGTCTATTATTCACTCAGCCGAGCAATTGATTGGTTGGCAAAAACAAAAATAATAGAGCGTTGCTTACAGGCACTAGCTTTATATAACAACACACAATGCTGGATATACACCATGAAAATACAAAAACTTTTACTTGCTAGTTTAGTTGCTGCTTTAACTTCTACCGTCACTGTAAATGCCAATGCTGCCTCCACTTATGCTCAAACTAAATACCCCATTGTGTTGGCTCACGGTATGTTTGGTTTTAAATCGTTATTGGGTGGAGCGATTGATTACTGGTATCAAATTCCTTCTACTTTACAATCTAGTGGCGCAAAAGTGTATGTAACACAAGTAGCAGCTTTAGAAAGCTCCGAAGTGCGTGGTGAGCAATTTTTAAAACAAGTAAAAGATATTTTGGCTATTACGGGTGCAGCTAAAGTTAATTTAATGGGTCATAGTCATGGTGGCCATTCAATTCGTTATGTTGCTGCTGCAATGCCTTCTAAAGTAGCTTCTGTTACCGCGATTGGTAGCCCTGTAAAAGGCGCACCTGTTGCCGACTTAGTGACTAAAACGGGTGGTTTAAGTGTAGTGGCTTATGCTGCATTAAATGCCTTGGCAGGGGTGATTGAGTTATTTAATGGTCCTGGCAGTTATAACCAAAGTGCCAAAAACAGCATTGCTTCGTTGTCAACCGCTGGTTCGGCTGCTTTTACCGCTAAATTTCCTCAAGGTGTACCTACAACCGCTTGTGGACAAGGTGCAGCAACCGTTAATGGCGTTAAGTATTATTCATGGGGTGGTACAAAACCATTAACTAACTTTTTAGATCCAACTGATGTGTTATTGGGTGCAACCAGCTTAGTCACTTCACAAGCTAATGATGGCTTAGTGACAAAATGCAGCAGCCATTTGGGTGTGGTGTTACGTGACAACTACTCAATGAACCATTTAGATGAAGTGAATTTGATGTTTGGTTTACGTGATATTTTTTCGACAGACCCAAAATCGGTATATCGTGAACACGCTAACCGTTTAAAACTTGCAGGCATGTAAGGCTTGTAGAGATAACAAAAGGCAGCTTTTTAGCTGCCTTTGTTGTTTTGGTGGATTATTTATTCCCTTCGACTCCGCTCAGGGAGCTCTTTGCGATGGCTGAGCGGAGTCGAAGCCTACCAAATTATTTATTCAGTGCTTCCATCACCGCGTCGCTAAAATGCACATTAGAGTAAACGTTTTGTACATCGTCTGAATCTTCGAGCATATCTATCATTTTGATGATTTTTTGGGCTTGCTCAATGTCGTTAATATCGGCTTGAGTGGCGGCGTGCATAGTCACTTCGGCATGAACCGCTTTAAATCCTGCGGCTTCTAAGGCATCTTGTATTTGGCCAAAGGTATAAGGGCTAGTAATGACCATCACCGAGCCATCTTCTTCGCTAATCACATCCTCTGCGCCAGCCTCCAAAGCAACTTCCATGATTTTGTCTTCGTCAACATCAACAAAACTTAACTCGCCGCGTTTGGTAAATAAATAATCCACCGAACCCGATGTGCCTAAATTACCGCCACATTTGACAAAGGCATGACGCACATCACTTACAGTACGTTTTAGGTTGTCAGTCATGGTTTCGACTAATACCGCCACGCCACCCATGCCATAACCTTCGTAGGTGATTTCTTGTACTTTTTCGCCGTCAACACCGCCCACGCCACGTTGAATAGCGCGGTTAATAACATCACGGGTCATATTGGCAGACAAGGCTTTGGACACAATCGCACGTAAACGCGGATTGTCGGCTTCATTGCCGCCGCCCATTTGTGCTGCGACCACAATTTCTCGCAAATATTTGGTAAACACTTTGCCTTTAGAGGCATCTTGGCGAGCTTTACGATGTTTGATGTTCGCCCATTTAGAATGGCCAGCCATAAAAAGCTCCTTAATTAAAAACAATAGCTTATACGATTTTTGTTTTTTTGGCATCTAGTCGCGTAGGCTATAATATTAGTGCCGTAGCTCGTATGCAGCGTAGCGAAATACGGGATAAATATTTTTAAGAACAGATATTTATTGCCTTAATCTTGCCATAAATCCCGTGTTACGTGCAACGAAACACGGGCTGCTCGCTTGGGTCATAAAATTAGTATGTTAGATTTTGCTTGTAATAGAAAATTTTTTGATATAGGGTTTTGAAAAATTTCTACAAAAAAAGGATGTTTTACCCATGTCAAAAATACACTTCCCCAAGCCAAGCCAAGCCAAGCCAAGCCAAGCCTAACTAATCCACCTTTTGCCAAAAGCTCTATTTTGCTATGTTGTGCCTTAGCGTTAGCTGCCTGTGGCGGTGGTGGAGGCGATGATGGCGCAACTAATAGCAATAATACCGTTAACCAAGCTCCAAGCAATGTCGCTTTTAATAGCGTTACTGCGCTTAATGCCACCACCATAGAGGCAATATGGAGTTTGGCTAAAGATGACAAAACTATTGCAAGCACAATGCGTTATCAAGTGCATTTGTCCGAGTCAGCCAACTTTACCCCTTCAAGTACAACATTAAAATTTGAACAACGCGGTGCTTTAACGACCCAGTTAAGCAGTTTAAAAGCCTCAACTACTTATTTTGTTAAGTTAGTGGTGATTGATGAAGATAATGCACAAACCATAAGTGCCGAAAAATCAGTCACTACACCTGCCATTGCTGTGACTAATCAAGCCCCTACTAATGTGGCTTTAAGTAGTGTAGCGGCGGCTAGTCAAACGGCGGTAGATGTAGTATGGACAGCCACAAATGACGATACCACACCTGCAAATCAACTCACTTACGAGGTTCATCTTGCCGAAGGGGGCGACTTTAGCCCTACAGCCAGTACCTTAAAATTTAGTGGCAAAAATGTATTAAGCACGCAATTAACGGGTTTAAAAGCTGCCACAAGTTATAGCGTTAAATTGGTGGTGGTTGATGCACAAGGTGCAAAAACGGTAAGTACGGTTAAAAGTGTGACTACGTCAAACACAACAGCACAAAATACAGCCCCTACTAATGTAAAAATATATGCAGTTAATCCAGCAACTCGCCCATCAGCAATTGATATATGGTGGTATGTGGCTACTGATGACACGTCTGCGGTTAATCAGATTACTTATGAGGTTCATGTGGCGGAGGGTGGAGATTTTACACCATCGGCAGCAACCTTAAAAGATTCGGCTTATTACGACCAGCCTATTAACCAACCCATAGCTGTCCAAGTGCCTGATTTAAAAATGGGTGTACTTTATACGGTTAAGTTAGTTGCAATAGATGTACAAGGCTTAAAAACTGTAAGTAGTGGTGTAACGGTAACACCGCAAAATAGCTCATTTAATACATCACCCACTAACGTAGTTTTAGGCGTATTAAAAGCTACGAGTCCAACAACGGCAGATGTGTCATGGAGTGCGGCACAAGATGATTATACAAACGTTAGTGAGTTGCTATATGAGGTTCATCTTGCCGAAGGGGGCGACTTTAGCCCTACAGCCAGCACCTTAAAATTTAGTGGCAAAAATGCGTTAAATACCCAATTAACAGGCTTAAAAGCAGCTACGGCTTATAGCGTTAAATTAGTAGCTATGGATGCGCAAAATATGCGTACGACCAGTAGTGCTAAAAGTCTGGTAACCCCACCTTCTACAGTAAGCAACCAAGCTCCGACCAATGTGGCTTTAAGTAGCATAGTAGCCGCTAGTCAAACAGCAGTAGATGTGTCATGGACAGCCGCAAATGACGATACCACACCTGCCAACCAATTAACTTATGAAGTGCATTTGGCTGAGGGCGGCGACTTTAGCCCTACAGCCAGTACCTTAAAATTTAGTAGCAAAAATGCGTTAAATACCCAATTAACAGGCTTAAAAGCAGCTACGGCTTATAGCGTTAAATTGGTGGTGGTTGATGCACAAGGCGCAAAAACGGTAAGTGCGGTTAAAAGTGCAAGCACATTAAGCGATACAGTGTTAGCAGCAGGACTTTTAAATGATACAGGTATTACTCAATGCGTTAACCAAAATAATGTAATGGGTAATTGTGGTAAAGCGCATTTAGGAGACTGGTTTGGTTATAACCAAGATGCTCAAATAGGGCGTGATGCGTTGGCAGCTAAAGGGCAACTGACTAAAGTGGGTGGTGGTGATGCAGGCTTTGACTTTAGCAAAATAAGTGCAACGGGGCAAAAGTTGCCTGCCAATGAGACTACATGGAGTTGTGTATTAGATAATCATACAGGCTTAATGTGGGAAAACAAAACCGATGATGGCGGCCTGCATGATAAAGATAATACCTATACTTGGTATAGCACCAATGCCTCAAATAATGGAGGTGATGTAGGGAGTTACAATAACGGCCAAAATACATCCGATTTTGTAACAGCGGTTAATGCTCAAGGTTGGTGTGGCCACAAAGACTGGCGTTTGCCTAACGTAACAGAGCTACAAAGTATTGTTCATTATGGAAGAAGTAGTCCTGCAATAGATGAAGCGTATTTTTCTTATACCCGTAATAATTATTGGTCGTCCTCGCCTGTGGCTGCTAATAGTGGCAACGCGTGGGTTGTCAGCTACGTCATGCCCAACCTCTACAACATCAACCACTACTCTAAGGGCAGTAACTACTATGTGCGCCTCGTGCGTTCCAGTCAGTAATTTGGTTTATTGGTTTTAGTCATATTCTAAAAAGGATGATAAATGATGCAAAAAGTTTTATTGGCCATGTTATTGGCATCGTTGGGTGGCATGAGCTATGCGGCTTGCAATACGAGTAATATTATACCCACAGCACCTAATAGCCGTTATCAGTTACTTAATAACAATACCGAAGTCAAAGATCTACAAACCAACCTCATTTGGCAGCGTTGTAGCCTAGGTCAAACATGGAGTGGCTTAAGCTGTACAGGCACGGCGACTACGCATACATGGCAATATGCCATCTCTTATGGCATCTCTGCATCACAAAATATGAGTGACGGTTGGCGATTACCTAATATTAAAGAGTTAACAAGTTTGGTAGAGCGAGCCTGTGATAAGCCAAGTATTAACGAGACTATTTTTCCTAATACTTTAAGCTATTATTGGTCTTCCTCGCCTTCGGTTTACAATTATAGAGCCACGTGGGCTGTCGACTTCAACGGTGGCCATGGCTTCACCAACAGCAACGATAAGAACGTTAGCATCTATATGCGTTTAGTGCGTTCTAGTCAGTAATTGGGTTTATTAGTTTTGGGCTGCATTCGCAGCCTACGCGCTAACAGACGCTTTTCTGTTTTTTGGAGTAAAAAAATGACAAACTGTGAAACATTAAAGAATAAAATAGCCTATTTACAAGCAATGTTAAATGACATGAGAGTATGGCAGCAACGGTTGACAACACAAAAAATAATTGTGCCAAGTGATGATTTTTTAACTGCAATGTTAAATGAAATGAAGAAATTAGAAGAAGATATTATTAAGTTGCAAAGTGAATATAAGCAAAACTGTACTCATGTTATTCAGCCTGACTCTATCCAAAATGAAAACGTGGTTACAGAGCCAAGTGTAAAATAAGTGCGTGGTAGGCTGGGTATTTGGTCCAGCGCGTAGCCCGTGTTGCGTGCAGCGAAACACGGGTTAAAATATTCAAAAACAATGGGTTGTGTATTTTTACCACACAAAACCCTTCTTTTTATATCTCGTATTCCGCTACGCTGCATACAGGCTACAATACTACAGCCATGTTGGAAAGTTCCCTCTCCTATTAGGAAGGGCTAGGGTGAGGTTTAATTACGAGCATTGCGGGTAAATATCTGCAAAAAATAGGAAGACGCGCTATATACAACTTGTATAAATAACTCTATTTTGATTATACTTGTACTTTATATTGTACAGGTTGGAGGCATTTGTGAATGTTATTTCTTTTAGTCAAGCAAGAAGCAGCCTCAAGGCCGTATTAGACGGTGTGATTGATGATGCCGATTGCACCATTATTACGCGCCGCGATGCCGAAGATGCCGTTGTCATGTCGCTTAATCACTATAACAGTATTATGGAAACAGTGCATTTGTTGCGTTCGCCTGCTAATGCTGCTCATTTGGCAAAATCTATTAACCAATATCAACAGGCGCAAATTGTTGAAAGAGAGTTAATTGATGACTAGGCTATTAGCATGGACAGATGAAGCATGGAGTGATTATGTGTATTGGCAGGGACAAGACAAAAAAACATTAAAACGTATCAATCTGCTGATTACGGACTGTAAACGCTCACCATTTGAAGGAATAGGAAAGCCCGAAGCCCTTAAAGAAAATTTATCGGGATTTTGGTCAAGGCGTATTGATGATACAAATCGTTTGGTTTATGCCGTTAATGACAGCTATTTAACTATTATTTCGTGTCGTTATCATTATCAATTTTGAGCAACGAAACCCATCACATTGATTGTGTTGATAAATCGCGGGTTTCCTATGTCAACCACACGCTACAGCCATGCTGTGAAAGTTCCCTCTCCTGTTAGGAGAGGGTTAGGGTGAGGTCTAATTACTCAGCCGCCTTCTCACGCAAGCGAATACCTAACTCACGCAATTGCTTGTTTTCTACAGGTGCAGGCGCTTGGGTCATTAAACATTCGGCAGTTTTGGTTTTTGGAAAGGCAATCACATCACGAATTGAGGTTGCGCCAGTCATTAACATCACCAAACGGTCTAAACCAAAGGCCAAACCACCATGCGGCGGCGCACCGTATTTTAAGGCATCTAACAAAAAGCTAAACTTTTCTTGGGCTTCTGCTTCGCCAATGCCAAGAGCTTCAAAGACGGCTTTTTGCATATCTGGGTTGTAAATACGCAACGAACCACCGCCTAACTCCGTACCATTTAACACCATATCGTAAGCAACAGAAGTGGCCTCGGCAGGATTGCTACGCAATTCTTCAACCGTACCATGTGGCATGGTAAAAGGGTGATGAACCGATGTCCATTGACCTTCACCCACTTCCTCAAACATAGGAAAGTCAACAACCCATAATGGCGCCCATTCACAAGTGAGTAGGTTTAAATCATGGCCAAGTTTAACGCGTAATGCACCCATTGCGTCATTAACGACTTTGGCTTTGTCTGCACCAAAGAAAATCAAGTCACCATTTTGTGCGCCAGTACGGTCAACAATGGTTTGTAACATTTCATCAGAAATATTTTTGATAATAGGGGACTGTAAGCCAGACTCTTTATCAACGCCGTTGTTGACTTTGCTTATGTCGTTGACTTTGATGTAAGCCAAACCTCTTGCGCCATAAATACCCACAAACTTGGTGTATTCATCAATTTTACCGCGTGATATTTCGCTGCCTTTAGGCACACACAAGGCCACAACACGGCCTTTAGGGTCGTTTGCAGGGCCTGCAAACACTTTAAAACCAGCGTCTTTGAGTACGTCAGCTACGTCAATTAATTCTAAAGGAATACGTAAATCGGGTTTGTCGGAGGCAAAACGACGCATCGCTTCGGCATAAGTCATACGCGGAAATTTATCAAACTTAACCCCTAATAAATCATCAAATAATTCGACGGCCATGCCTTCGGCAATGTTCATGATGTCTTCGTCATCCATAAAGGATGTTTCGATGTCAATTTGGGTAAATTCGGGTTGACGGTCGGCGCGTAAATCTTCATCACGGAAACATTTCGCAATTTGATAATAACGGTCAAAACCAGAGACCATGAGTAATTGCTTAAATAATTGTGGCGATTGCGGCAAGGCAAAAAACGAACCTTGTTGAGTACGCGACGGCACTAAATAGTCACGCGCACCTTCGGGCGTGGCACGGGTCAAAATAGGTGTTTCTACGTCCAAAAAGCCGTGCTTATCTAAATAGTTGCGGATTTTGGTGGTTACTTGTGAGCGAAAACGCATACGTTGCAACATTTCGGGGCGACGCATATCCAAAAAGCGATATTTTAAGCGAATCTCTTCACCTGCATGAGAGAAGTCATCATTTAGGGGGAAGGGCGGTGTTTCGGAGCTGTTTAAAATATCAATTTCTTTGCCTAACACTTCAATCATACCACTGGGCATATTGGTGTTTTCGGTGCCTGCATAACGACGACGCACACGACCAGTAATTTTTAATACATATTCGCTGCGTGATTTGTCGGCAGTGGCAAAAGCTTGGGGGGTATCGGGGTCAATAACCACTTGCACCAAACCATCGCGGTCGCGCATATCCAAAAACACCACACCACCGTGGTCACGACGACGATGCACCCAGCCACAAAGGGTGACTGTTTGGTCTATATGAGATTCGTTTAAATTGCCACAATAATGCGTACGCATCATGATTATTACACCTAAAATTTATGCTGTTAAAAAGAGCGGCTTAAATTTACGCCTTTAACATAGAGTTTTTAAAATAGTCGGCCATTATGCCCGATAATGGCTGATTTTTGAATGTTCATTTAAGAGAGTCGTGCTTAAAATTAGGAATGGTTAAGCCAGTTAACTTCCACTGTAGCAAGCCTTGGCGAGTAAACGTAAACCTAAAGGGGTTGTCGGGCTGTTTTTTGTCGGCAACATCAATCACAAAATGGTCAAAATCTTGATAATATTTGTGCGTCACAATATCGTCTTGTTGGTGTGCTGTGTCGTTGGTATTGTCTGCATTTTTATCTTTAGATGATTCTAAATCACTCGGTAAGTCGGCCTGTAGCATAAGACTAATGTTTTCGGGCGTGACTAATACATCAACTAAGGGATTAACAAAAGCCGCAGCAAACATCGCCGCAAAAGCATTCATGCCACTGTCGGTTTTGTTTTTTAATAGGCTTTGGCTCAGACTACCGTGTAAAGAGGCTTTTAGGCTTTCTTTAACTAATGGGTAGTCAATATAGCTATTTAAAGCTTGGCTATTATTGCTTTGTGCGGCTTTTTGCATTTGCTTGGCTGCATAATACGGCGAGCCATAAAACGCGGCACTAGCACCTAAAAAAAGCACTAATAATAAAAACTTTTTCATTAATTAATCCGTCTTTTTAAACCTGACATTTGAATAACACGGGTGGCGATTTCTTCAACCGACATTTCGGACACATTCAAATATTTAAGGTTTTCGCTGCGATAAATACTTTCAATGGCACGTAGTTCTTGTTGACATTGCTGTGCGCTAGCATAACGGCTGTTAGCTTTACGCTCATTACGAATCGCAGTTAAGCGTTCGGCATCAATCATTAGGCCAAAAAGTTTATTTTTATGTTCTTTAAGGGCTTTGGGAAGGGTTTCGCCGTCTAAATCATCTTCGGTTAAAGGGTAGTTAGCGGCACGAATCCCAAATTGCATCGCTAAATAAATACAGGTGGGTGTTTTGCCTGAGCGTGATACGCCCACTAAAATAACATCGGCAGAATCATAATGACGGGTGCGTGCGCCATCGTCATTGTCTAAGGCAAAATGTACCGCATCAATTCGTGTTTTATAGGCGAGGGTGTCAACTGTATGTTTACCGACTTTATTGGTAGGTTGAATACACAGTTCTTCTTCTAATTTACCCACAAAAGTTTCAAACACATCAAACATACAGCCATTGGCTTTAGCAATAATTTGTCTAATCTGCTTATCAACAATAGTATCAATAATAATGGGCTTGCAGCCATCCTGCTCGGCAACTTCGTTAATTTTACGTACCGCTTGATGGGCGCGGTCTGGGTTATCAATATAAGGAAGCGTATACTCTTCAAAAGTGACGCTACCAAATTGGGCTAATAAACTGTGTCCTAGGGTTTCGGCGGTGATACCTGTTCCGTCAGAAATAAAAAATACACTGCGATTCATGTTTTGTTATCCTTTAGCGTTTGTACTAGGCGACGTAAGCCTTTATATTATGACCTAATGCCAATGGTGGCCAGTCTAAATCTTAATAATTCAAAGTCGCGTGTTAATGATGACACAGCTTTTAGTCTAATCTTATATTTTTTGAGCAACGTAGGGAGTGTAACCTTGGAAGCATTAGTATTGTGGTTTCAACAATTGGGTAAAAACGATGTTGAAGTCGTTGGTGGTAAAAACGCATCTTTAGGCGAAATGATTAGCAACCTAGCTAATGTTGGCGTTTCTGTTCCTAATGGTTTTGCAACTACCGCGCAAGCTTATCGTGATTTTTTAGAACAAAGTGGTTTAACAAAACGTATTAATGATGCACTAGATGGTTTAAATGTGGATGATGTGGTGCGCTTAGCCGAAGTGGGCAAGCAAATTCGTGAATGGATTGTAGCCACCCCATTACAACCTGCTTTAGAACAAGCGATTCGTGATAATTTTGCCAAAATTGCCGAAGGTAATGCCAATGTCGCGGTGGCGGTACGTTCCTCAGCAACCGCAGAAGATTTACCAGATGCCTCATTTGCAGGCCAGCAAGAAACCTTCTTAAATATTCGTGGCGTAGATAACGTTTTAATTGCGGTTAAAGAAGTGTTTGCTTCGTTATTTAATGACCGCGCTATTGCTTACCGTGTACATCAAGGCTACGAACATAAAAATGTGGCATTATCGGCAGGTATTCAACGTATGGTGCGCTCCGAGACGGGCGCATCTGGTGTGATGTTTACCTTAGACACTGAGTCTGGCTTTCGTGATGTGGTATTTATTACTAGCTCTTATGGTTTGGGTGAAATGGTGGTGCAGGGTGCGGTTAACCCTGACGAGTTTTACTTACACAAACCTACGTTAATGGCAAAACGTCCGTCTATTTTGCGTCGTAATTTGGGTAGCAAAACCCAAAAAATGATTTACGGCCAAACAGGTACTGCGGGTAAGTCAACGATTGTTGTGGATGTTGATAAACCTGAACGCTTAAAGTTTTCGCTATCAGATGCCGAAGCCACTGCTTTAGCCGAACAAGCTTTGATTATCGAAAAACATTATGGCCAGCCTATGGATATTGAATGGGCAAAAGACGGTGATGACGGTCAGTTGTATATTGTACAAGCACGTCCCGAAACCGTTAAAAGCCGCCAAAATGTAGGCACAATGGAACGTTATTTGCTCAAGCAAAAAGGCACAGTGGTTTTATGCGAAGGTCGTTCGATTGGTCAGCGCATTGGTTCTGGTCGTGTGCGTGTTGTGCGTTCGATTCGTGAAATGGACAAGGTTCAAGACGGTGATGTGTTAGTTTCTGATATGACCGATCCAGATTGGGAACCCGTTATGAAACGTGCCTCAGCGATTGTGACTAATCGTGGTGGTCGTACCTGTCATGCTGCTATTATTGCCCGTGAATTGGGTGTGCCAGCCATTGTAGGTTGTGGTAATGCAACTGAGTTGCTAAGCGATGGTATGGAAGTAACTGTGTCTTGTGCCGAAGGCGATACAGGTTTTGTTTATGAAGGTATGTTGGATTTTGAAATTCAAAAGAATTCTATTAATTCAATGCCTAAATTACCGTTCAAAATCATGATGAACGTCGGTAATCCAGACCGTGCTTTTGACTTTGCTCAAATTCCAAACCAAGGTATTGGCTTGGCTCGTTTAGAGTTTATTATCAATCGCATGATTGGTGTACATCCTAAAGCTTTGCTTAATTATGAAACTTTACCGCGTGATATTCGTAACGCAGTCACTAATCGTGCCGCAGGTTATGCTTCCCCGATTGATTTTTATGTCGAAAAATTAGTCGAAGGTATTTCGACCTTGGCCGCAGCCTTTGCACCACAAAAAGTTATTGTGCGTATGTCTGACTTCAAATCCAACGAATACGCCAATTTAATTGGTGGCAAGTTGTATGAGCCAGAAGAAGAAAATCCGATGTTGGGTTTTAGAGGTGCATCACGTTATATCTCTGATAATTTCCGTGATTGTTTTGACCTTGAATGCCGCGCACTCAAAAAAGTACGTGATGAAATGGGTTTAACCAATGTCGAAATTATGATTCCGTTTGTGCGTACCACAGGCGAAGCCAAACGTGTCATTGAATTATTGGCAGAGAAAGGCTTAAAACGTGGCGAAAATGGCTTGCGCGTTATTATGATGTGCGAATTACCCACTAATGCTTTATTGGCCGATGAGTTTTTGGAACACTTTGATGGTTTCTCTATTGGCTCTAACGATTTAACCCAATTAACTCTTGGTTTAGACCGTGACTCTGGCATTGTGTCGCATTTGTTTGATGAGCGTGATCCTGCGGTTAAGTTCTTGCTTTCGCGTGCGATTCAGGCGTGTAAAAAAGCAGGTAAGTATGTGGGTATTTGTGGCCAAGGCCCTAGTGACCACCCAGACCTTGCTAAATGGTTAATGGACGAAGGCATTGATTCGGTGTCTTTAAATCCTGATTCTGTATTACAAACTTGGTTTTTCTTAGCAGAGAATCACGGTAAGTAATTTTTACTGTTGATTAATGTCGTTAAATTAAAGCCTCTTTTGAGGCTTTAATTTTTTTGGGACTAAAAATTTTCTTTTTCAATATACAAAAAAATATAATGTTTTATGGTATAGTGTTTTATCTTCAATAAATAAGAGAGCTATATCATGACTATCAATGCAGGTTTACGCTTAGTAGCAGGTTTTTTTGTTGTGCTTAGTGTTGCGCTAGGCTATTACCTTAATCCTTTATGGTTTTTATTTACAGTATTTGTAGGGCTTAACTTGATGCAATCTGCTATTACAGGTTGGTGTCCTATGTTTTGGATATTGGGTAAATTAGGATTTAAGAAAGAAGCTATTATCAATTAATCAGGAGAATTTTTGTGAATAAATGGCTGGCGTTATTGGCATTTGGTATCAGTTATACCGTGCAAGCGGAAGCGTTAAAAACCACCACAGTTGCTTATCGAGAAGTCGAAGCAACTTATGATAGTTTGGCGACTGCCGAAGCCGAACGTCAGTCAACGGTCAGCGCGCAAGTAACGGGGCGTATTGTAGAAATTAATTTTAGGGTAGGCGATAGTGTCCAAAAAGGGCAAGTGATTATGCGTATTGACCCTAGTGTTGCTAATCAAGATGTGGCAGGGATGCAAGCGCGTGTTCACGAAGCCCAAGTACAACTAGAAAACGCCCAAAAACAATACTATCGTTTAAAAGATTTATTTAAACAACAATATGTTAGTCAGTCACAGCTTGATAAGGCAGAGGCCGATTTTAAAAGCGCACAAGCACAAGTTAATACACTTAAAGCAGGTTTAGGACAAAGTGCCACACAACGAAACTTTGCCACAATTACTGCACCTTATTCGGGTGTGATGTCTGAGCTACATGTAGAAGTAGGTGAAATGGCCGTTGCAGGTAAAGCCTTAGCAACAGGCTACGACCCAAGCAATTTACGCGTCACAGCCCAAGTGCCTCAAAATTACATAGAAGCAGTGCGGCGTAATCAAAAGGCTTATATCGAAATATCAGGTCAGCCACAATGGTTAGCTACCAATGGTATGACTATTTTACCATCGGCTGACCCGCGTACTCATAGCACCGATATTCGTTTACGCTTACCCGTTAATAGCAAATTAGTGCCTAATCAACTGGCACAAGCGCATTTTGTCACAGGTATAGAGCGACGTTTGGTTGTGCCTGCGAGTAGTATTTTACGCCGCTCCGAATTAACAGCTGTTTATGTTATTCCTGCCAATAACCAAGCACAATTACGACAAATTAGAATAGGCAAAATCCTTGCTAATGGTTGGGTCGAAGTTTTAGCAGGCGTAAATAATGGCGAACGTATTGCCTTAGAGCCGATTGCTGTAGGGTTGGGGAAATAATTATGGGTATTTCTGGCCGTATAACCAAAGCATTTTTAACCTCTCAATTAACCCCATTATTAGCTATTATTGCTTTTCTCTTAGGACTCTTTGCCATTAGCGTAACGCCTCGTGAAGAAGAGCCACAAATTAATGTCACGATGGCCAATGTGATGATTCCTTTTGTTGGCGCAAGCTCGCACGATGTTGAAACCTTAGTCGCCACGCCAGCCGAGCAAGTGTTATCACAGATTCAAGGTATTGAGCATATTTACTCGGTATCACGTCCTAATATGGCAATTCTTACCGTCCAATTTAAAGTTGGGGTTGAACGTAGCGAAGCTATTGTTCGTTTGTACGATGCCCTAAATAGCCATAAAGATTGGCTTAATTCTGAGTTAGGTGTGGGTGAGCCAATTGTTAAACCTAAAGGCATTGATGACGTGCCTATTATGTCTTTAACATTATGGACAAAAGATAATCAACGTGCTGCTTATGATTTAGGGCAAGTGGCTCACAGTGCCGAAATCGAATTAAAGCGTGTTGCAGGCACTCGCGATGTTAAAACGATTGGTGCGACAGCGCGTGTTTTACGTGTGGACTTAGACAATGAGCGTTTAAAAGCCAATGGTTTAAGTGCATTAGAAGTTGCAGGGGCACTAAAGCGCAGTAATATTGCCTTAGCCGCAGGCGATACTGTACAAAATAATCAAATTATTCATATTGAAACTAATGATTTTTTACGCTCACAAGATGATGTGGCTAATCTTGTTGTGGGTGTTTATCAAGAAAATCCTGTGTATTTATCAAATATTGCAACAATCAGCGATGGTGCGGATATTCCTAAAAATTATGTGTGGTTAGGAACAGGCGCGGCGGCTAAAACTAAAGGCTTTACGACAAGTGGTGAATTTCCAGCGGTTACCATTGCCATTAGTAAAAAATCGGGCGAAAACGCCGTCGATGTTAGCGAACGTTTAATACAACGGGTTGAAGAATTAAAAAATACCGTTATCCCTAGTGGTATCGAAGTGTCTGTTACGCGTGATTACGGCGAAACTGCCAATGATAAAGCGCAAAAACTGATTCAAAAGTTAATTTTTGCCACGTTTTCAGTGGTTGTTTTAGTGTTTTTTACCTTAGGCAAACGCGAGGCTCTTATTGTAGGAACGGCGGTATTATTAACCCTTGCCGCAACATTATTTGCTTCTTGGGCGTGGGGGTTTACACTTAATCGGGTGTCTTTATTTGCCTTAATATTTTCGATTGGAATTTTGGTTGATGATGCAATTGTGGTGGTCGAAAACATTCATCGGCGTATGCTGCTCGACAATAAACCCTTATTAGAAGTCATTCCTTTAGCTGTGGACGAAGTAGGTAGCCCAACAATTTTGGCAACATTTACGGTAATTGCTGCTTTATTACCAATGGCCTTTGTGAGTGGTTTAATGGGGCCTTATATGAGCCCTATTCCCATTAATGCCTCTATGGGTATGGTTATTTCTCTTCTAATCGCTTTTATTATTACGCCTTGGTTAGCTCTTAAATTATTAAAAAGTGAACCTAGCAATCATACACACGATACCAATAGCGATAGCCGCTTGATGGCTATTTTTCGTCGTATCATGTCCCCATTTTTACAGATAGAAACAGGTCGCAAACGCCGTCATCAATTGTATGCAGGCATTGTTGTTTTAATAGTGTTGTCGGTATCGCTTGGTGTAGTCAAATGGGTGGTATTAAAAATGCTGCCCTTTGATAACAAGTCCGAATTTCAAGTGATCGTCGATATGCCCGCAGGCACGCCTGTCGAAAAAACCGCAGCCGTGTTGCATGATATGGGCGCGTATTTGGCGACTGTCAACGAAGTTACCGATTACCAAGCCTATGCTGGCACAGCCGCACCAATCAATTTTAATGGTTTAGTACGTCAATATTATTTACGCGCCGATGCCGAGCAAGGTGATTTACAAGTCAACCTAGTTGATAAACATCAGCGCAGCCGCAAAAGCCATGACATTGCAAACGACGTACGTCCCACATTAGAAAAGATTGCCAAAGTACATGGTGCAAATGTCAAAGTGGTTGAAGTTCCACCGGGTCCACCTGTCATGTCGCCGTTAGTGGCAGAAATTTATGGCGCAGATGAAGCAGGCCGTGCCAATATCGCAAAATCAGTACGTCAGGTTTTTGAAAAGAATTCTGATATTGTAGCGATTGATGACTCTTTACGCGCCACCGCACCACAAAATCGCTTATTGATTGACCAAAATAAAGCGATGACCTTAGGCGTTACCCCACAAGCCATTGCCGAAACATTGAATCTCGGCTTGTCTGGTGTTGACACCACTATGTTGATGGCTGAAGGGGCAAAATACGGTGTGCCTATTCGGTTAACCTTGCCTGATAGCCAAAAATCGAATCTTGATGAATTGTTAAAACTCACCGTCAAAAGTAACGATGGCGCATTGATTAATCTGTCAGATGTTATACAAATCAAAGCCGAGCATATCGACCCCATTTTGTATCACAAAGACTTATTGCCTGTGACCTATGTGGTCGCGGATATGGCAGGGCAGTTAGACTCACCGCTTTATGGTTTATTTGCTATGCGTGAGGCGATTCAGCAACTCAAATTACCGTATGGTGCAACGCTGCAAGAGTATTTTATTAACCAACCATCCGACCCGTATCGTGAGTATGCCCTTAAATGGGATGGCGAATCTCAAATCACCTATGAGACGTTTAGGGATATGGGCATTGCCTATGGTGTTGGCTTGGTGTTGATTTATTTGTTGGTGGTGGCTCAGTTTCGCTCTTACTCCATTCCTGCGATTATTATGATGCCTATACCCTTAACGATTATTGGTGTCATGCCCGGTCATGCGTTATTGGGCGCGCAATTCACCGCCACCTCAATGATTGGCATGATTGCCTTAGCAGGGATTATTGTGCGTAATTCGATATTATTGGTGGATTTTATCAATCTACGTTTAGAGCAAGGTGAAACATTAAGTGAAGCGGTGATTCAAGCGGCGGCCACACGTGCCAAACCGATTACTCTAACAGGCTTAGCGGCGATGTTAGGGGCGTTTTTTATCTTAGATGATCCGATTTTTAACGGTTTAGCGATTTCGTTGATTTTTGGGATTTTGGTTTCTACGCTGCTAACTTTAGTGCTAATTCCTGTGTTGTATTATGCGTTAAAGCGTCGCCAAGCCTAATAAAAAAGCCTCGTAAAACGAGGCTTTTTTTTCAGCTATCTAAAAGATTAGTGCTGATGACCACCTGCACCGTGAACATGACCATGTTCTAACTCTTCTGAGCTAGCTTCACGAATATCCATGATTTCAACATCAAAGTTTAAGTTTTGGCCAGCTAAAGGATGGTTACCATCAACAGTGATTTCGTCGCCTTCAACCGCAGCAACGGTAACAACTTGCATACCGTAATCGGTTTGTGCATGAAATTGCATACCTGCTTCGATGTTTTCTACACCACCAAACATATGTTTAGGCACAACCTGTACTGCTTCTGGATTGTATTCGCCATAACCATCTGCTGCAACTACATTAACAGTTAACTTGTCGCCAACTTGTTTGCCAACTAAAGCATTTTCTAAACCAGGAATAATGTTTTGTGCGCCGTGTAAATACACTAATGGCTCGCCGCCAGCCGATGTATCAATCACTTGACCTTCATCATTAGTCAAAGTGTAAGCAATAGAAACAACGCTATCTTTAGAAATTTGCATAATAAAAACCTTTAGGCACAGAGGCCATTACAAAATTAGCCGACAATCATACTTTAATTTATCAATCTATGTATCATAAAAATGTAGGCTTTATGAAAATTGAGGCTTTATTTATGAAGCCTTTGCTATATGAGCTAATAACCACGAAAGTAAATCGTAGCGCACTTCGCTAGCATTGGTTTCGTGCAAAATATCATGGCGACCTTGATCATATAATTTTAAAGCGACCTCAGCTTTACGCACTTTGTTGTGCATTTTGGCTAATTTTGTTACGCCTTTGCCTTTGTGTCCTACAGGATCTTCTGTGCCTGCAAAAATATATACAGGTAAACTTTGGGGGATTTTTTTAAGGTTAGCAGGCGTATAAATTTGCGATAAAGTCTTTAAAAAGTCGCGCCAATAGGCATTAGCCATTTGAAAACCACATAACTTATCGGCAACATAATGGTCAACCCATGCGTCACTGCGTGACAGCCAATCATACTCGGTACGCGCAGGTGTAAAAGCCTTACTAAATTTGCCAAAGGCTAAACTATGAATTAGCGCACTACGACCATTAGCTCCTTGGCGGCGTGTTTCTAAGCATGCTAATTTAGAGGCAGTACCTGTAAACCATGTGGGTAAAAAATCCGAGCCACTTAAGGCAAGTGCAGTCACTGCATTAGGGTTGTTTTCTACAAAATGTTGGCTAATAAATGAACCCATACTGTGGCCAATAATAACGACAGGCAATTGTTGATAAGTCGCTTTAATCCAGTTATGAATCAAAGGCATGTCATCTAAAACCCCTTGCCAGTTTTGTGCTTTATCCACATTGCCTAGCGGTAGTTCAGATGATAAGCCATGACAGCGATGGTCATGGGCTAAAACACTAAAATGATGTTGATTAAAAAATGCAGCCACATCATCATAATTACCACTATGCTCAGCCATACCATGCACAATATGAATAACGGCACGTGGCGTTGCAACAGGCCAATGGCGTAGCGGAATTTTATGGCCATCTGGTGTGGGTAAATATATTAAAGTCGCTTCTGTACTAAGATGCGGATTGTTCATTCTATAACCTAAAATCAAAATTTATACGGAATTTATTATGCACGCAGCCTGTCATTATACTATTAAGGCTTATCAACCCAGTCAGCACTTTTTTCAAGTGTCGCTACTTATACGCCAACCTGACCCTCAAGGGCAAATAGTATGGCTGCCAAATTGGATTTTGGGTAGCTACATGATTCGTGATTTTGCGCGACATATTGTGAGTGTACGTGCAAAAACATCACAAGGATTGTTATTAGATGTCAAAAAATTGACAAAAAATCAATGGCAAGTCGCAGCACATGATGGTCAAATCACCCTAGATTACGAGGTGTATGCGTGGGATTTATCAGTCAGAGGCGCACATTTAGACCAAACACATGGTTATTTTAATGGCACGTGTTTGTTGTTAGCGGTGCAAGGTCAAGAAGAAAAATTACATCAACTGAGTTTATACGAGCCAGAAAATGTTAACTGGCGTGTTGCCACAACTTTAAGCAAGCAGCAAGTAGATGCCAAAGGTTTTGGTACTTATCAGGCCGATAATTATTTAGAGTTAGTCGATAATCCTGTCGAAATGGCAGATTTTACTGAGCTGCATTTTAACGTCGCTAATACACCACATTCGATGGTAATTACAGGCCAACATCGTGCCGATACCCAACGTTTAGCTGATGATTTAAGCAAAATTTGTCAAGCCGCGATTAGTTTTTGGGGTGATGAACAACCTCCATTTAATCAATATTTATTTATGCTAATGGTAGTGGGTAGTGGTTATGGTGGTTTAGAACATCGCCGTTGCACCAGTTTATTGTGTTCGCGTGATGATTTACCGCTTGTTACCGAGCCACAAAAAATTGGCGACAAATACAAAACATTCTTGGGGTTATGTAGCCATGAATATTTTCATTCGTGGTTAGTCAAGAGGATTCAGCCTGATGTTTTAATAGAGCCTAATCTACATCAAGAAAATCACACCGAATTATTATGGGTTTTTGAAGGATTTACCTCGTATTACGATGACTTGTTATTAGTACGTGCAGGGCTAATTTCGGTAACAGAATATTTAGGTTTGTTAGCACAAACCATCACGCGCCATACCAAAACCTTAGGCCGTTTTAAGCAAAGCGTTACAGAGTCTAGTTTTGATGCGTGGACAAAATATTATAAGCAAGACGAAAACACGCCTAATAGCGTGGTGAGTTATTATGTTAAAGGAGCATTAATTGCCTTGTGTATTGATTTAAAAATGCGCCAATTAAGTCACAATAGCGTAAGTTTAGACACGGTTATGCGCCAATTATGGCAAGAATATGGTAAAACAGGACAGGGCATTAAAAACGACACCGTACAAGGCTTATGCCAAGCCTTGCTAAGTGAGGATTTAAGCGAATTTTGGCAACTTTGTTTATATAGTACCCAAGAGTTGCCATTTGCTGAGTTATTACAAGCGCAAGGCGTTGAAATAGAATATAAATATGATAACTTAGCCACTAAAGCCAGTGCCTCTTTGGGGGTGCGTGGTCAAATGAATGACGGTAGTTTTCAACTACAAAATGTTTGGACAGGTGGTGCAGCCGAGGCCGCAGGTTTGTCGGCAGGCGATGTGTTAGTTGCCTTTGATGGTTTAAAAGTAACGGCTCAACTCGAAAAAACAGTATCAAGTTATGCCATTGGTACTAAAGTAGAAATACACTTTTTTAGGCGTGATGAGTTAATGAAAACACAGATTGTGTTATTGGCTAGTCAGGCTGAAGTCTGCGGATTGTTGGTGAAAGAAGAAAATCAAGCATTAGTTAAACGTTGGATGTTAAATTTATAAACTAAAATAATAACAGGAATTCTCATGGAGCTAGATGATTTTTGGGCAGATAAATATCCTGCCAATATTAATCGTGAAGTTGATGTTAACGTCTATGCCACGCTGATTGATTTGTTTAAAGATTCTTGTGGTAAATATGCCAATAAGCCTGCTTTTAGTCATGAGGGCAGTACCTTAAGTTTTGCTCAATTAGATAAATACAGTGCCTCATTTGCCGCATGGTTGCAGCGTCATACCGATTTAAAACAAGGTGATAGGGTGGCGGTGCAATTGCCTAATATGTTGCAATTTCCTATTGCAGTGTTTGGCGCATTGCGGGCTGGGTTAATTGTGGTTAATACCAGTACCCTATATACCGCCGCCGAAATGGAATACCAATTTAAAGATTCAAGTTGTAAGGCCTTGATTGCTTTAACTAATATGGGGCATTTAATACAACAAGTGCTACCTAAAACGGGTATTAGGTATATTATTTTGGGTGAAGTAGGCGACTTTTTTTCTTTTCCTAAACGGCTTGTGATGAGTCGTGTTGATAAATATATTTATAAAAAAGTGCCTGCTTATTATTTGCCTGATGCCATTTCTTTTTTAGAGACTATTCGTGTTAACCCTAATAAATTTAAAGAGGTTGATATTTCTCCTGATGATGTGGCGGTATTGCAATATACAGGCGGTACAACAGGGGTTTCTAAAGGGGCGATGCTAACGCATCAAAATATCACCAGTAATATGCTGCAAACCTATACCTTTTTGGCCACCGTATTACAAATTGGCCGTGAAACTATTTTATGTCCTTTGCCGTTGTCTCATGTATTTGCCTTTGGTGTGGTGAGTGTGGGTATGATGCTTGGCGCACATACCGTGTTTGTGAGTAATCCACGAGACACCAATGCCTTAATAGATAAAATTGAAAGCCAAGCAATTACCGTGATGATGGGTTCAAATAGCTTATTTGTAGAGTTAATTAATCAGTCTGCACTCACTAGCGTTAATTTTAGTAAATTAAAGCTTACGGTGGCAGGGAGTATGCCTGTACAGCTAAAAGTAGCGCAGGCATGGCAAAATATCACCCATAGCCCCATTTGTGAGGGTTATGGTATGACCGAATCGTCACCTGTGGTGACCATGAACCCACCTCAAGCTATACAAATAGGCACGATTGGTTTGCCGATTCCTAATACCCAATTACGATTGGTAGATGAAGATGGCCAAGATGTAGTTTTGGGGGAAGTGGGTGAGTTATGGATTAAAGGCCCACAAATAATGAAGGGTTATTGGCGTGATGCACAAGCCACGGCTGATACCATTAGTTATGATGGTTGGCTAAAATCAGGTGACATGGCTACGGTACAAACAGATGGCTATTTAAAAATTGTATCACGCAAAAAAGATATGATTTTGGTGTCGGGCTTTAATGTTTATCCGCTCGAAATAGAAGATGTTGCTCTAACGCACGTAGGTATTTTAGATTGTGCTGCTGTGGGCGTAAAAGACTTTAAAGCAGGCGAGTCGGTACGTTTGTTTGTGGTTAAAAAAGACCCGTATTTAACCGAAGATGAGGTGGTAGAACACCTTAAAAAAGAGTTGGCGGTTTATAAAATCCCTCGGTCTATTATTTTTATAGATAATATTCCACGCTCAAAACTAGGTAAGGTATTGCGTAGAGAGTTAAGGGATAAAGACCCATTAAGTTGATTTTATAGATGCCGTAGCCCGTGTAAAGTGCAGCATAACATGGGTTAAATTTATTAAAAACAATGTGTTGCGTTTTTTATTTTATCCCGTATTTTGCTACGCTGCATACAGGCAGCCCGACTTTTATAAAAACATCAAGATGATTTTTCTGGATTCATCACAGGCGGATTTTTTAACCATTCTTTATGAGCAAAGCGCACATAAAAATCTTCCACTTGCTGACGCGCCCACGGGGTACGTCGCAAAAAAACTAAGCTAGACTTAACACTAGGCTCATTTTTAAAACAATTAATATCAATAAAACGGGCTAATTCTTGCCAACCATACAACGCGACTAAACGTTCGACAAGTGCTTTTAATGTGAGTCCATATAATGGGTCTTGGTGTGTTTTGGTCATGATATTAAGGTTTTAATAGAGTTTGAGAAGCAGGTGATACCTGATGTTGATGTGCGGAATGCTGCGTTAAAATCACCGTTTGTAACAGTGTCCACACCCCAAAAGCAATAATCAACAAGCCATTCGCGGTACGCCAACCGTGTTGTTGTAGTTTCTGTTTGAGCGCACCTGCGGTACTACCTGCCAATAACATCATTGGCAAAGTCCCTAAACCAAAGGCTAACATGGTGCCGCTTGCGGTAATGGGGTGAGCGGTTGTTAAGGCCAAGGCTAAGGCACTATAAACCAAGCCACACGGCAAAAAGCCCCATAACATACCAGCAACGAGCGCGCGTGGTATTGAGTTAATGGGCATAAAGCGTTGTCGTAAGGGAGTCATGGCTTTCCATATTTTTGCCCCAAAAACCTCTAACTTATCTAGGCCACGCCACCATCCTGTTAAATACAAGCCAAAGGCAATCATCATGAGTGAGGTTAATACATAAGGCCATTTTGAGTTAGCCAAAGGAGCTAATAAGCCTTTGCCTAACAACCCGACTAATAAACCCAAAAAGCTATACGACAACAAACGCCCAAGATGATAAAAGCTTTGTAAAAATAAGCGTTGGGTGGCGGTTTCTTTGGCTAAGGCAAAACTTAAGGCACTGACAATGCCGCCACACATACCCAAACAATGGGGTGAGCCAAAAAAGCCAGCCGCTAAGGCAGTTGCAATAATTAAACTATCGGTCATGGATTTTACGCTGTAGTTCGCGGTCGTCCATAATAATACGCTCGGCAGGGCCTTCTAAATCTTCAAACTGGTCACTTTTAACTGCCCACAAAATGCCGCATACCGCACCAATCAACAACATGACGCTTAAAGAGACTAATAAATATACATAATCCATAATAAGCTTCTCGATAAAGATAAAAAAACAGCTTCAATGTAGCTCAGCTAGCGTAAACAAACTCCCTCTCCCTTTGGGTGAGGGTTTGGGGTGAGGGTATAAAACTAAACCCGTAACGCATTTAGCACAACCAACAACGAACTTAATGACATACCAATTGCAGCCAACCAAGGCGGAACAAAACCCAAGGCCGCAGGGGGCAAGATAGCCAAATTATACACAAATGCCCAAACTAAATTTTGCTTAATAATGCCTTGAGTTTTGGTGGCAACTTGACGTGCATCAACCAGAGCATTTAAACGATCACCTAACAACACGGCATCTGCGGTAATTTGCGCCAAATCTGCGCCCGAACCCATAGCCACCGACACATGAGACTGACCCAACACAGGCGCATCATTTACACCATCACCCACCATAATAACCACTGCGCCTTGTGCTTGTAATTGCTGCACATAGTCGGCTTTTTGTTGTGGTAACAAAGCACCATAGCAGGTATTAATATTTAGCTCAGTGGCTAATTGTTGCGGCGCAACGGAGTGGTCACCCGATAATAAAACACTTTGTAATCCTAAAGCGTGTAATTTTTTTAGCGTAGCGGCTGATTCAGGACGAGTGGTATCACTCAAGTCAAAATAGGCAATCACTTGTTGTTGGCAACTGAGCCAAATGCGTAAAGAATGTGTAGGTGGTGCGTCAATCTCTTGGTTTAAAGCAAATTGGGCATGACCAATTTTATATTGTTTGCCGTTAATTGTACCCGTTAACCCAAATCCTGCTTCATTATGAATGTTATCTACTGTGGGTAGCTCGGTAAATTTAAGAGACTTAAAGGCTGAGGCAATCGGGTGTTCGGAGTGTTGTTCTAGCGCAGCGGCTAATAATAAACATTCTTGGTCGTTAGCACTAAAACTATGGGTGTTAATTAACTGTAATTTGCCTGTGGTTAACGTGCCTGTTTTATCAAAAATAATATGTGTCGCCTGAGCCAAGCGATTAATCACATGGCCGCGAGTGACCAAAAAGCCTTGTTGTGCCAAACGATGGGTGGCGGCTGTTAATACCACAGGCGTAGCCAAAGATAAGGCACAAGGGCAAGTCGCCACTAATACCGCAATGGTGGCTAATAAAGCGTGACTCGGATTAACAATAGACCAAGCCGCATAAACCACTACCGAAAACAGTAAAATAATTAAAATAAACCAATGGGCGACTTTGTCGGCTTGTTCGGCTAATTGAGGCTTTTCGGCAAGGGCGCGATTAATTAATTGATGAATCGTGGCGAGGGTACTGGCTTGGGCAATTTGACTTACTTCAACAATCAACGGGCTATCATGGTTTTGGCTACCACTAACGACCATATCGCCTTGTTTTTTGTTAAGAGGTAGCGGCTCACCTGTGAGCAAGGCTTCAGAAACAGCACTATGGCCATCAATGATTAAGCCATCACAAGGAATAATCTCGCCAGCTTTGACTAAAATTTTATCGCCAATTTGTAAGGTACTAACAGGCACATCTTCGCTTTGATTATTATTTAATAAACGATGACTTAAACGAGGAATCACAGGAATTAAATCATTGGCAGTTTCGCTGGCTCTGCGTCGTGCTTGCGTTTCTAAAAATCGACCTGTTAACAAAAAGAAGATAAACATCGTCACCGAGTCATAATACACATCAGGCGCACTGGTGATGGTATTGTGAATACTGGCAATAAAAGTCAACACTAAAGCAATGCTAACCGAGACATCCATATTAAGCGTACGTGCTTTAAGCGAGTACCATGCCGAGCGATAAAAAGGGTAGGCGGCATAAAAAAAGATAGGCGTGGTAATAAGCAGCGAAATCCACCGTAAAAAATCCCTATGTGGCAATGTCATATCATCGGCCACATACAAACTGCCTGCATACATCATCGCTTGCATTGAGCCTAAACCTGCCAAACCTAAACGCATTAATAATTGACGTGATTCTTTTTTTAGTAAATTGGCATGGGTATCGGTACGAAAAGGCCGTGCTTTATAGCCTAGTTTTTCGAGGTCATTGAGCAAGTAACTTAGAGGAGTTTGTTTATCATTCCATAAAATACGCAAGCGATGGGTGCTTAGATTAAGGCTCACTTGGCTTACGGCTTGTTCTTGAGTGAGGCGTTTTTCGATTAACCATGCACAAGCGGCACAAGAAACACCTGCTACACTCAGTTCAGCACAAGCTAAGTCTTGTTCGCGATGTACAAATTGCTGTTGCGTATCGGGGTGGTCATAGCCTTTAAGGGCTTCTAACTCGCTAGGTAAAGGGGCAGTTGGGCTAATAACGCGACGTTCTAAATAATAACTTTCTAGTCCGTTTTCTACAATGGTTTGTGCCACAGCGTAACAACCTAAGCAGCATAGCTCGCGCTCCTCGCCTAAAATTTGCAAATGATGCACTGTTTTTAGCAGAGGTTCGCCACAATGAAAACAAGCTGCTGAGGTCATACAAATACTTTAGGGGCTAAGAGGGTCAGGTTTAATAATATAAGGCGCATCTAATGGAAACACGATCATATCGTTGAGACGCCATTCTGAGGTGCTAATATCTACATAATATCGCCCTAAAACTTGATTGCTAAGCGTGGTGCTATAACGGCCATCGGCTGATTTTTTAAGCGTCAACGCCACATCTTTTGTTTGATTAGTGGGATGAGATAAAGTGACAGCGAGTGTGTCGGGTAATGCTTTCTCATCCAGCTTGTAAGGGCTTTCAATGTGAATCACTAAGTTTGGCGATACCATCTCAAGACGCGCAGTAATGGTTAATGCGCTGGCATAGTTATCACGGCTAAAGTCTTGCTCAATCGCTTTACGGTTTTTATGCCAATTACCTTCAACTTCGGGGTCTTTGTTGACAACCGCTACCCAAAGCATGGTAAAACTCAAGATAACCGACACCACAGGTATCATAATTAACAACCATAACCACGGATGTTTATACCAAGGTTTTGTATCTGTTGTAACATAACTCATGTTGCGTGACTCTTAATGGTTAGCTGGTGCAATAAAGCGGCTTTCGGTTTGAGCGGTGATGTTTGTATCACTCACTGAGTTTACCTTAAAGACGATTTTGGTATTGCTTTGTGTAAGTTCGGCAGGGTCTGCTTGCAAGGTGACAGGCACATTAGAAACCTCACCTGCGGCCAAACTAAAATCACCAATTGGCATGAGTTGAATGCTTTTATCGCCTGTTAATATCACATGATATTGCTGCTCTTGTTGAGATTTGTTCATTATTTTGAGGGTATAAACATTCTCAATTAAGCCTTCGCTGTTTTCACGGTAGAGTTGGTTGCGGTCACGAATTGCGTCAATCGTTAATGGAACACGCAAAGCAAGGCTATAAATAAAAATCAGTACCATAATTACAAAGGCAGCACTATAGCCAATTAAGCGTGGACGTAACCAATGGTAGCTGGCTTTTTCTTTAAGAATATGCTCGGTGGTATAACGTACTAAACCTCGTTCGTAGCCCATTTGATCCATAATGCTGTCACAGGCATCAATACAGGCCGCACATTGAATGCACTCTAATTGTAAACCATCTCTAATATCGATGCCTGTAGGACAAACCTGTACACAAAGCTGACAATCAATACAATCACCCAAACCTGCTTCTTTGTAATCGGTATTTTTTTTGCGTGAACCACGTGATTCACCACGCTCGGTATCATAAGAAACAATTAAGGTGTCTTTATCAAACATCACACTTTGCAGGCGACCATAAGGACACATATAAAAGCAGACTTGCTCGCGTAACCACCCTGCATTTAAGTAGGTAAATACGGTAAAAAGTGCAATAAAAACATAACCCCAACCGCCTAAATTACCTGTGGCAAAATCGGCAGCTAAAGTATGAATAGGGGTAAAATAACCGACAAAAATAAAGCCTGTTGCAAAAGAAATTAACAGCCATAAAAAGTGTTTTACGGTACGACGCACAAATTTATTAATCGACATAGGTGCTTTGTCGAGCTTCATTCTTGCATTACGCTCACCTTCGGTAATTTTTTCTATCCATAAAAAGAAGGCTGTCCATGTGGTTTGGGGGCAGGCATAGCCACAAAAAACACGCCCTGCAAATACAGTGACAACAAATAACCCAAAGGCGGCAATAATTAATAACCACGATAAAAAGAAAAAGTCTTGGGGCGCAAAGGTTAAACCTAAAATAAAAAATTGTTGGTGGCTTAGGTCAAATAAAATCGCTTGGCGGCCATCCCAGTTAAGCCACGGCAGAGCAGCATATACAAACAAGGCTAAAGCCATTGTTATATGACGAATATTTTGAAAAAAGCCACGAATGGCACGAGGAAAAATTTTGGGTTTATCAGCGTGCATGCCAATTATTTTGGCGGGTTGAATTTTGACAGGGTTAGCGGAATTATCTTGAGTAGGGATTTTTTGGCTCATGGCTAGATTATCACCTGTATTACAATAAATATGTCTTTATTGGCTTAGCTAAGTAAATAAAGACATAACAATTGACGTTGTTAAAGCAGCACGGTATTTGGGGTTAAAAAACGGAAGAGGGCTTACCAACAATATAACCTAAGTAACAGTGATATTGTTGGCAAGATTGGCAAGTAAACTTGATAAGTCTTATTAGCAATAACGCTAAATAATAGGCTTAATGTTTACCTCCATTAGATAAAGACCACACATAAGCAGAAAGAAGATGAACTTTCTCTTTGCCTAAACTGGCTTCCCATGCAGGCATAGCTCCATTACGGCCATGACGAATGGTTTCTTCTACAGTGCCTTTGCTGCCACCATATAACCAAACAGTGTCAGTTAAGTTAGGTGCGCCAAGGGCGTGCATACCACGACCATCAGCACCATGACAGCCAGCACACACGGCAAAACGTCCTTGACCTGCTTCAGCTAACTTTTGGTCAGCCTCAGACAATCTACGCTCAGACAGTGTAAGTACATAAGCAGCCACTTCTTTAATGCCTTGTTCACCCAATGTCTCGCCCCATGCAGGCATTTTACTGCCGCCAACAACCGCAGCGCGGCCGTTAGTAATGGTTTCGAGAATTTGAGCAGGCTCACCACCATATAACCAATCATTGTCGGTTAAATTAGGATAGCCCTTAGCACCACGCGCATCCGCACCATGACAAGCAGCGCAGTTGTTAACAAACAAACGACCTGCAATTTTCATTGCTGCCGCATCGTGAGCTAACTCTTCTATAGGTTTTGCGGCATAGGCGGCATAAATGGGACCGTATTTGGCATCGTAGGCTGCTTGATCTTTATCGTGTTCACCTACCGAAGTCCAACCTAAGAAGCCTTTATATGAACCTAAAGCAGGGTAAGCTAAAACATAAAATATAAAAAATACGACACCAGCCCAATATAAAATCTGCCACCATTTAGGCATAGGGTTGTCATATTCTTTAATGCCATCATAGTCGTGACCCGTTGTATTATCGGGGTCACGGGTTACTTTGAGGCTCTTCGCCATCACCATCACGCCTATCACAAAAGCTAAACAGCCTAAGGATAGAATAATAATATAAGCACTCCAAAACGCACTCATTTTGATTTATCTCCCGCTGATTGACGGTTTTTTTGATAAAGAGGATCGCTATCCAAAGCGAGCATGGCATCTTGCTCAAAACGTTTTTTGTGAGCAGGACGATACGCCCACCAACAAATTCCAGCAAAAGCAATAATTGCCGAAAAAGTGCCAAAAATATAAAGCAGTACCATGCCGTTCATCTTTTATCTCCGCGCTTTAATCGCTGTACCTAATTGTTGCAAGTAGGCAATTAGGGCTTCCATTTCGGTTTTACCTTTAACGCTTTGTGCTGCACCAGCAATATCAGCGTCGGTGTAAGGCACACCAAAATTACGGAAGACCTCTAGTTTTTTGGCGGTTAATTCACCCGTCAATTTGTTTTCTGCTAACCAAGGATAGCCAGGCATAACAGACTCAGGAACAACATCACGTGGATTAATCATATGCACATGATGCCAGTCGTCGGAGTATTTTTCGCCAATACGGGCTAAATCTGGGCCAGTTCGTTTAGAACCCCACAAGAAAGGGTGATCCCACACCGATTCGGCAGCTACAGAATAATGGCCATAGCGTTCGGTTTCGGCACGGAGTGGACGAATCATTTGTGAGTGGCACACGTTACAGCCCTCACGAATGTAAATGTCACGTCCTTCCATTTGTAAGGCAGTCAGAGGTTTCATGTTGGGTAATGGTTCGTTTACGTCTTTTTGAAAGAATAAAGGAACAATTTCAACCAAAGTCGCAAAACTAATAGCAACACAAATTAATACAATCAATGCGCCGACGTTTTTTTCGACGAGATCATGTACGTTATTGCTAGGTGCATCATGATTAGCCATTTTAACTTCTCCTGCTTAGCTTAATTTGTCGGCATCAACAGGCTGTTTATTCATGACGGTCATAGCAACGTTATAAGCCATCACAAACATACCTGATAAATACAATGCACCACCAATAAAGCGGCCAAACCAATAAGGATGACTAGCAACCACAGATTCTACAAAGCTGTAAGTCAAAGAACCATCATCATTGACAGCACGCCACATGAGACCTTGGGTAATACCCGAAATCCAAAGCGAGGCAATGTAAAGTACAACGCCCATTGTGGCTAACCAAAAGTGCAAGTTAATTAAACCAATGCTATACATACGCTCACGCTCAAACGCACGTGGAATAAGTACATACAACGAACCAATACTAATCATGCCAACCCAGCCTAATGCGCCAGAGTGTACGTGACCAATCGTCCAGTCAGTGTAGTGAGAAAGCGCATTTACGGTTTTGATCGACATCATTGGGCCTTCAAAGGTGGACATACCATAAAAGGATAAAGCCACAACTAAGAAGCGAATGATGGGGTCGGTACGTAATCTGTCCCAAGAACCCGAAAGAGTCATAATCCCGTTAATCATGCCACCCCAACTAGGAGCAAACAAAACTAAAGAGAAAGCCATCGCCAACGATTGAGTCCAATCAGGCAATGCGGTGTAGTGTAAATGGTGACCACCAGCCCACATATATACCGAAATCAATGCCCAAAAGTGAACTACTGATAAACGATAAGAGTAAACAGGGCGACCCACTTGCACAGGAATAAAGTAGTACATCATGCCCAAAAAGGCAGCCGTTAAGAAGAAGCCAACCGCATTGTGGCCATACCACCATTGAATCATGGCATCGGTAGCACCGCTATACATGGAATAAGACTTCCACATACTCACGGGAACAGCCATATTATTGACTATGTGCAATAAGGCGATGGTGATAATAAATGCACCAAAAAACCAGTTTGCGACATAAATATGTGAGGTAGTACGCTTAGCAATGGTGCCAAAAAACACCACAGCATAAGATATCCAAACAATAGCAATCAGAATATCAATAGGCCATTCCAATTCGGCATACTCTCTAGTAGAGGTAAGACCTAAAGGTAAGGTAATCGCGGCGGCTACAATCACTAACTGCCAACCCCAAAAAGTAAACTTAGCAAGGTTGGGCATAAACAACGCCGTTTGACAGGTTCGTTGTACAATATAATAAGACGTGGCGAATAACGCGCATCCGCCAAAAGCAAAAATAACCGCATTCGTATGTAAAGGACGTAAACGACTATAGGTTAACCAAGGAATATCAAAATTAAGGGCGGGCCAAACTAATTGGGCGGCAATAAATACCCCCACGCTCATACCCACAATTCCCCAAATCACGGTCATGATGGAAAATTGTCGAACGACTCCCATTTCGTATGCAATTGGTGTGTTACTGGTGTTGTGGCTGTGACTCATGCATTGCTCCTTAAACCACAAGGTTAATAGGGGAATTATTCTAATTTTAAGCTCCAGAATCATCTTCGGCTAATGTACAAAAAATATACATTTGTGACAGGCGCACACAAACCCTCAAAATATATTTTTCCTAGTAATAGGACGAATCTATTTTGAACGTTTTTTGAGGTTGTCTTAGCGTGTAGAAGTCATACAAAATAGGCAGGCTGCGGAGCAGTGCATTATGTTGATGTCTTGAACATCCATAAAAAACAACCATCACGCTTGTCCCAAAGCGAAGTTGACCATGAAGCTTTATAAAAGAAACATCTCCAACTGGTTACTATTCTATTGGTTTTTTAGGATTTCTGCATCGTTATTGTGGGTTTATTGTGTATTTTAAATGCGTTAATAGCGAAAAAAACAAAAAATTGTGTACTTTGGGTGGTTGCCAACCGAGCAAGCAATCGGTTACGGTACGGGAACTTAATAACCCCCTAATTTTGTGGAGCAAAAAATGACAAGTTTTTTATCTGATGCATGGTTTGATAAAGTTGCTGAGTTAACTGCTGCTGCTGGCGATTTGAATTTGCCACCTGCATTGGCTGGTATTGTGTTAAACATGGTTGTTACTGGTACTGAAAGTGGCAATGTAGAAATGGCTATTAACGGCGGTAAGTTAGAAAAGGGTTTAAATCCTGCTGCTACCACTAAATTAACCTTAGATATTCCTGTACTCAAAAAAGTCTTTTTAGAGTTTGACATGAATGCGGCTATGCAAGCCTTTATGAGTGGTCAAATCAAAGCAGAAGGCGACATGACTAAACTCATGGCCTTACAAACAGCACGTCCAAGTGCTGAACAAAAAGCGTTGTTTCAACAAGTTTTAGCGATTGCTTAAGTCTTAAAACGTGTTGTAAAAAAGAGATGCTTATAGCGTCTCTTTTTTTTGCCTAAAAATATGATGAGTGGTTGTAACAAATACACTAAGTACACATCTAAACTGTAGTGCGATACTCAAGTCGCATATTTTGTTCACAAACACGACTCAACTTTTAAACTTATATTTGAATCGTAAAATTTATTATTTTGGAGCTCAACATGAAATTATCCTCTTTAACACCTGTAGCCGCCGTATTAGCCGTTTCTTTAACAGCGGTGGCTCATGCAGAAACTAGCAACCCTTTTGCAGCTAAACCTTTATCTACTATTGTTGTTGCTGATAATCATGAAGGCAAATGTGGTGGCATGAAAAAAGAAGAAGGCGCAAAAGAAGGTTCTTGTGGTGGTATGAAAAAAGGAGAGTCTGCTAAAGAGGGCTCTTGCGGCGGTAAGATGGTAAAAGAAGGCAAATGCGGCGAAGGTAAGTGTGGCGGTAGAATGATGGAGGCTGATACTAATAAAGACGGGCAAATTTCTAAAACAGAATTTATGGCTAAACATGAAGCCGTATTTACCGAAGTAGATACAAATAAAGATGGCATGTTAGACGAAAAAGAACGCCAAGCAATGCACGGTAAAATGATGAAAGAAGGCAAGTGTGGCGAAGGCAAATGTGGTGGCAAGATGAAGTCACCTAAATAATATAGCTTGAAAGTAAAAGGCTTAGTTTGTCTAAATCAGATAATCTAAGCCTTTTGTATTTATAGGAGGGGAGGAATGAATCAACCGTTATTACATGGTGCAGGCTTAGGTGCTCGGCGTAGTTTTATGAGTCTCTTATTAGAAAATGAATCTAAAATACAGTTACCTGATTTTTTTGAAGTCGCCCCCGAAAATTGGATAGGTATGGGCGGACGTTATGCCAAACAACTTCGTGCTTATACCGAACGGTTTTCAATGGTTGCTCATGGGTTGTCTTTATCTATCGGTGGTTTAAAACCTTTAGACACTGATTTTTTATTAGCACTCAAAAAATTTATTAGCACACATCATATTCAATGTTATTCCGAACATTTAAGTTATACAGGTGACGCAGGGCATTTATACGATTTATTGCCGATTCCTTTTACCGAAGAAGCCATAAATCATGTAGCGCAACGTGTCATGCAAGTGCAAGATACTTTAGGTCAACGCATTGCCTTAGAGAATGTGTCTTATTATGCCGCACCGTGTCAGGATTTAAACGAATTGGAATTTTTATTGGCGGTTTTAAACAAAGCTGATTGTGACTTAATGCTGGATGTAAATAATGTCTTTGTGAATAGTATCAATCACCGTTTTGACCCTTATCAATTTATTAGCGCGTTGCCCAAAGAGCGCATTCGGTATTTGCATATTGCAGGTCATTATGTTGAGGCAGAAGATTTACGCATAGACACGCATGGTGATGCCATTTGTGATGATGTATGGCAGTTATTAGCACATACATATAAGCAATTGGGGGTATTACCTACTTTATTAGAGCGAGATTTTAATATTCCTCCTTTAGAAGAGTTATTAGCCGAAGTACAACAAATTCGTCATTATCAGGAGCAAGCTTATGTCTGATTTTGTCACCTTACAGCAACAATGGACAGCATGGTTACGTCAACCTGATTCTGCGCCTATGCCAAACGTCGAAGAAAGACGTTTGAAAATTTATCGTGAGTTATTTTTTAACAATGTGAGCAGTTTTGTAGAAAATACTTTTCCTATTGTTAAACAGCAATTGCCCGATTCTCAATGGACATTATTACTAAAAAACTTTTTTGCGTTGCATTATTGTCAAAGCCCTTATTTTCACGAAATTTCGTCTGAGTTTTTGCAGTTTTTGGCCACTCAGCACGAGCTATTAGCTAGTTATCCGTGGCTCACCGAATTAGCGCATTTTGAATGGATAGAATTAGCCGCCGAAATTGCAGATGATTCATGGCCGCAGTTTATAGCAGGAGATTTTTGGCATAACATTCCTGTGATGAGTCCGTTTGCTTGGCCTTTAGTGTATCAATGGCCTGTACAACGTTTTGCTCAAAGTAAGCAAGCTTTAGAGGCTCAAATAAGTTGTTTAATATTGCATCGTAATCAAGATGAGCAAGTACAAATTATTGAAAGTAATGCACTGACGTTGCATTTATTACAAAAACTACAGGCTAATCATAAGCAAACAGGTAAAGAGCTATTTATTGACTTAGCACAAGAGCTTAATACCGAGCCAGCGTCGTTTTGTATTGCAGGTCAAAGCATGATAGATACTTTTGTAAAAGCTGATATCTTGTTGGGTGTACGTTAATTTGACAAGTTGACGTGTTATTTTGCCTTTAATTGTAATAAACAGCATGATATTGATTCTTTTTATGGTAAATCTTGCTTAAAATGAACTCACAATTAATAACGATAGAGCAGAGGGTATGTTTCCCCATTTAGTCACCGCACGTATATTATTATTTAGCACTGTTGCATTGTCTTGTACCGTCTATTCGGCCGAAAACAGTGACCCATGGGAAAAAACCAACCGTAAAATCTATACTTTTAATAAAAGACTCGATACTTATGCCTTAAAGCCGATTGCTAAAGGTTATAGGGCTATTACACCACAGCCTGTTGATGACAGTATCACGCGTTTTTTTGATAACTTAAAAGAGCCTTTAGTAGCTATTAATAATGGTTTGCAAGGTAAAGGTGCTCAAGCAGCAAATGATGTAGGACGATTTGTGGTTAACACTGTCACTTCTTTAGGTTTTTTTGATGTGGCAAATAAAATGGGCTTGAGTCGTCATCAAGAAGATTTTGGTCAAACTTTTGGTAAATGGGGCGCACCATCGGGCGCATATATTATGTTGCCATTTTTAGGCCCTAGCACGGTACGTGATGCATTAGCTAAACCTTTAGATGCATTAACTAATCCGCGTAATGCCATTGATGATGCAGCAGTGAATGTTGCCGTGTTTAGCTTAGAGATAGTCGATACCCGTGCCGACATTATTCCTGTCGAAAAAGTCATAGAAGGCGATGAATACCTCTTATTACGCGATGTATATTTGCAAAGACGTGAGTTTTTAGTGCAAGATGGTAAAGTCAGCGATAGCTTTATTGATGATATGGATGATGATGAAGCCGCAAACTCCAACCCTTAACAGGATTGACGAGTTAACTTTAGGTGTTTGATGAGCATAAAATTGCCAAAAACAATATAGCTTCTAAATAGTATGGCTTTAATGGTCGTTGTGCCAAACTACTAGGGTAATAAAAACTCATTATGATGACACTATACCAAGAAAATGGTCTAATTTTAGTTATTCACCCTCAGGCAGAGCTTGGGGTGTGGCTAGAAAAGATATTGGCTGGTTTTGGCCACAGTGTCACGATTACCCATGATATAACACAGGGGTTAGCTTCATTTGAGCAAGAGCGACATCATTTAATGATTGTTGATTTAGCCTTAATGCAAGAGCCGCGCTTAATTGACTTTGTAAAAAACAGCCCCGAAATCCCTGTTATTACGGTATCTAACGAAGTCTCAATGGATGAGGTATTGGCAGGTCTTAAAAATGGCGCAGTAGACCATTTTTTTAGACAGCGTGATACTGTCGTCTTAGCTCATACCGTACAACGTGCTTTAGAAAGAGGCCGTTTACTTAAACAAAATCGAGAGTATCAACATCAACTCGAAGCTGCTAATGCCGAATTAGCCCGCAGCCTAGAAACCCTGCAAGAAGACCAAGAAGCAGGCCGTCGCATTCAATTTAAACTATTACCGCAAACACCTTTTTTACCTGTAGCTAACTGTACGGTTACGCATCGTATTTTGCCTTCATTGTATTTGTCGGGCGACTTTATTGATTATTTTAAAATTGGTGAAGGTAAATTGGGCTTTTATTTAGCTGATGTCTCGGGACACGGTGCAGCCAGTGCCTTTGTAACGGTTTTTTTAAAAGCAATTACCCATCGTATTCAACGCCATTATGAGCGTAAAACCACCGTGAATGTGGTTGCGCCTGCCAGAATTTTATCCATGATTAATGACGAGTTATTAGGCGTACACATGGGAAAACACTTGGCTATGTTTTGTGGTGTCATCGATTTTGAAGCAAATCGTTTAACTTATAGTGTAGCCGCGCATTATCCACCCCCAACTTTAGTGAATAATGGTGTTACTATGTCCTTAGCGGGTAGGGGATTACCATTAGGGCTATTTAAAGAAGTGCATCACGAAGAGCATGTGTTAGAATTACAGCCCAGTTTTACGTTTATTGCAACGTCTGATGGGGTCTTAGATGTACTTCCTAAAGGCTCAGCAAATGACAAAGAAAAATATTTACAGGCCGCCGCAAAAAATGTGCGTAATGTAGATGATTTAGTCAAAGAATTAAACCTGAGCGAAGAAGCTGCATTGCCTGACGATGTGGCGTTGCTTGTGATTAACCGAGTGTAATATGCCTTCAGGTCATATCTTATTTGCCATACATAATGGCACGTATGTTTTAAAATTTATGGGTGAAGTGCGCGCGCCAATGTGTGCGACCTTAGATAATTTTTTAGAGCGTATGTTTGCTGATGCAGATATTTCGTCTATTTTAGTCGATTTGACTCAAACAGAATATATTGATAGTACTGCCTTGGGGCTTATTGCCAAAGCGGCTGTTTTTTTGCAGATGCACAATCATCGTAAGCCTATTATTTTATCTACTAATAAAGATGTAACGCGTGTACTTGAAAGCATGGGTTTTGACCAAGTATTTATTATTTTAGATTGTGAATGTCAAGAAACGTGCTTGGATGAACTACCCGAAGTAGAGCCATCAGAGCAAGAAATGATGGAAAAAGTTATTTCATCGCATAGAGTATTAATGGGCTTGAGTGAGAAAAATCAAGAAACCTTTAGAGATTTAGTTGAAACCTTAGAGAAAGAACAGCAAAGTCAAGGCGAAGATAGAATATAGTGCCATCATGCTCATGCTTCGACTCCGCTCAGCTAACGAAAAACGCTCCCTGAGCGAAGTCGAAGGGAAGCCTACACCATTAACGTCAGAATTTTTTGTTCTAGCGTGCGTAAATCAGCCGAGAACAATCGAATGCCTTCTGCTAGTTTTTCTGTTGCCATCGCGTCTTCGTTAAGCTGCCATCTAAACTGCGCTTCGTTTAACTCACTCAGTCGAGCTTGAGGTACAGCTAAACTTGCCGATAAAGCAGGACTCAAGTCCTCATCTTCTTGCGCCAAAGCATCTAACAAAGCAGGGCTAATGGTTAGTTTGTCACAACCTGCTAAGGCTTTGATTTCACCTGTATTTCTAAAACTAGCTGCCATTACGATGGTTTGATAGTTACAGGCTTTGTAATATTCATAAATGGCTTTAACCGATAAGACACCAGGATCAGTAGCGGCAGTGTAGTCTTGGCCTGTAGCTTTTTTGTGCCAGTCTAAAATTCTTCCCACAAAGGGCGAAATTAAGGTAATACCTGCTTCGGCACAGGCTTGCGCTTGGGCAAAGTTAAATAACAAGGTCAAATTACAATGGATGCCTTCTTGCTCTAATAAACGAGCTGCTTGAATACCTTCCCATGTACTGGCAATTTTAACTAACACCCGCTCACGGCCTATGCCTACTTGTTGGTAACGTTGAATAATACGTCGTGCTTGCTCTACAGTGGCGCGAGTATCAAATGATAATCGGGCATCCACTTCGGTAGAAACTAGGCCATCAATCGCACTTAAAATCTCAGTCCCAAAACCGACACTAATGGATTCAATCGCTGTTTGCAAACGTGCTTGTTGGGTAGCTTGCTGTTTGGCTGCTGCTAAACCACGCTCAATAATATGATGATATTCGGGCTGATTAGCCGCTTTTAAAATTAATGAAGGATTGGTGGTGGCATCAACAGGTTTTAGGCGTTGAATACTGGCAATGTCACCTGTATCGGCCACAATGGTACTGTATTTTTTTAACTGTTCTAAGGGGTTCATCGTGTCTTCCTTTATGTAAATATAGTTATTAAGATATCTGACTTATAGCAACATTATCAATAAAATCAGCCGCTTCTTTTACTAAAGCTAAACCTTGATGCCTTTGGTGAGCATAAGTGCTTAAATGTTGCCGCCATTTGCGTGCGCCCGCCATACCTTGAAACAAGCCTAAAATGTGTCGTGTCATTTGCATGAGTGGCACACCTGCTGCCAATTCTTGCTCCATAAAAGGATAATATGCTTCTAAAAGTTGTTGTGCGCTTGGAACTTCTTCACCCCATAAACGCAAGGCTTGAGCCAAAACATAAGGATTATGATACGCCTCACGCCCCATCATCACGCCATCAAGATGTTGCCAATGTTGGCTAATTTCATCAACGGTTTTAATGCCACCATTAATGTGAATATCTAAGTGCGGAAAATCACGCTTTAATTGATACACATCGTCATAACGTAAAGGCGGAACTTCTCGATTCTCTTTGGGCGACAGACCTTGCAAAATGGCAATTCGCGCATGAACAATAAAGGTTTGACAGCCTGTTTGCGCCACGGTTTCAACAAATTTGTATAAGTGTTCATAGCTGTCTAAATTATCAATACCAATACGATGCTTAACTGTTACAGGAATTTTGACTGCCGCTTGCATGGTGCTAATACATTCAGCAACCAGTTCAGGCTCGGCCATTAAACAAGCCCCAATCTTATTTTTTTGAACACGGTCAGAAGGGCAACCCACATTAAGGTTAACAGCATCATAACCATAATCTTCGGCAAATTTGCTGCATTGTGCTAAGTCTTGTGGGTTTGCGCCGCCTAACTGCAAAATAACGGGGTGTTCTTGGGCATCAAAACGTAAAAAACGCTGGCGGTCACCATGAATTAACGCGCCTGTGGTCACCATTTCGGTATATAAATGTACATGACGATTAAAGAGCCGCAAAAAATAACGACAATGACGGTCTGTCCAGTCCATCATCGGTGCAACACTTAACACTTTATCCTTATAAATCAATGGTTTTTCAATAGTATTAATCATTTGCCAAGCTCATGTTATACGATATTTCGCTTTATTTTACCGCCTTTGAATCTATTTGCTTGCTATTATCTTTTTTGTAGTAATAAGCGGTAGCGACATTAGAATTATACACCGAGAAAGCATACAAATGGCTTTACATTAGGTTGGCTTCAAACATTTTTAAAAGAAATCATATAAATTTATATTATATTCACACCATTTTTTGTGTTAACTCCATTTAATCAGTAATTAACTTTATTTATTTCTGCTTATGGTCAAAATAATGGCCATTTATCGTCTTTTGGTAATATTTTGTTGCAAATTGCCGACGAGGCACTACTATTTTTAGATAGAATTTGTACGTTTTCTACTACAAGGATTGTTTTGCTTGATATCTACTTGATGGATATCGAGATTTTTCTGGATTTTTTGTTGTAACTCCCCATTATTTTGTTGATTAGCCATGCGCCTTAAAAGCATTAAGCTTGCAGGTTTTAAATCATTTGTGGATGCGACAACTGTGCCTTTTCCTACCAATCTTTCTGCGATTGTTGGGCCTAATGGTTGTGGTAAATCCAATATTATAGATGCCGTTCGTTGGGTAATGGGGGAGTCGTCTGCGCGTTATTTACGTGGCGAGTCAATGGCCGATGTTATTTTTAATGGTTCTAGTGGTCGTAAAGCCGTAGGTCAAGCGAGTATCGAATTAATATTTGATAATAGTGATGCCTCATTAGGTGGAGAATATGCGCGTTATGCCGAAATTGGTGTGCGTCGCCAAGTTAATCGTGATGGAAAATCAGATTATTTTTTAAATAATAGCCGTTGTCGTCGTAAAGATATTACCGATATATTTTTAGGCACAGGTTTAGGGCCGCGTTCTTATGCCATTATTGAACAAGGCATGATTTCGCGTTTAATCGAAGCCCGTCCCGAAGAGTTACGTGTTTATATTGAAGAGGCGGCAGGGGTTTCTAAATATAAAGAACGCCGTAAAGAAACCGAAACTCGTTTAAATAACACCCGTGATAATTTGGCGCGTTTGGGTGATATTCGTGAAGAGTTAACTCGTCAATTATCTCATTTGCAAAAACAAGCCGATGCTGCCGAAAAATACCGCACTTTAAAAACGCAAGAACGTCAAACCAAAATCGAACTAGCCGCATGGCGTTGGCACAGTTTTCAGCAAGAATTAGCACAAGACCAACAAAGTATTCAGCAATTAGCCGAGCAATTAGCCGATGCACTCAATAATCAGCAGCAATTAGAAACGGCTTTAGTGGCAGAGCGCCATAAAGAAGAACAAGGTCATCAAGCCTTACATGAAGCGCAAAACCGTGTTTATGGTGTCAAAAATAGCATTGCTCAAACCGAACAACAAATCCAGTATCAGCAACAACGTCGTGAGCAGCTATTACAGCAACAACAATCTTTACAGCGGCAGTTACAACGTGCCACAGCCGAAAATCAACAAGATGCTCAAGAGTTATTACTTTTAGAAGAAGAGTTAGCAATTTTAGAGCCTCAACAAGACGAGCTAAACGAAACTTTAGAGCAAAAAACACAATTGCTACAACAAGCCGAGCAAACCTTAGCGACCCAACAACAAGCTTTTGAGCAAACGCAGCGTGATGCCTCACATAGCACCACCCAAGTACAGTTATGGCAAAATAAAGTACAAAACTTAGAACAGAGTTTATTACGCAATCAAGAACGTCAACAGCGTCTAAAAAATGAAATGGCGACTTTTGCTACCGATGGTTTATTAGATGACGTGGCGCAACAGCAAGAAATTTTGGCCGAGTTAGATATTTGTTTGCAAGATGAACAACTTGCCTTAGAGCAATTAAGTCAGCAGCTCACGCAAGCGGCACAAGACTCGCAAAGCTTACAGCAACGCTTGCATCAATTTAAAAGTCAGCAGCAACAGGCACAAGGCCAAGAGTCGGCATTACAGGCACTACAGCAAGCCGCTATTGGCCGCGATAACCAGCAGCAAAGCCGTTGGTTGCAACAACAAAATTTGGCGCACAAGCCGCGTTTAGCCGAAGTATTACACGTTGAGGCGGGCTTTGAGTCTTTAGTCGAAACCGTATTAGGCGATGCGCTAAAAGCAATTGTAGTGGATGATATTGCTACTTTGGATGTTAGTCAAAGTCCTGCATTGATTGTGTTAGAAAAACAAGCCTTAGCGGATGGCCAAGAGACACAGCTCACCACTAAGTTGTTATCGGATATAGGTCAAGAGTTAGTTGCTAATGTGCGTTATTGTGATACGTTAAGTAGTGCCTTAGCACAACGCTCACAGTTAGTGATGGGTGAGTCACTGATTACCCGTGATGGTTTTTGGTTGGGAAGATATTGGCTAAAAGTGTTAGGGAAAAGTGAAGATAGCGTTTTGGCGCGGCAACAGCGTTTGGTGGCTTTGCATGAACAATTAGTCCAGTTACAGCAAGATATTAGCTCGGCACAAACGCAGCAAATTGAGCTAAATCAACAGCAACAAAGCATGGAGCAGCAACGTTTACAAGCACAACGTCAGCTGTCTTTACATTTACAGCAGCGTGGTGCAGAGCAAGCCAAACTAGCTAAGTTACAAGCGCAACTTACGCAAACACAACTGCAAGCGCAGCGTTTACAACATGAATTAGAAGATTTAGCCGAGCAAAGTGAGCTAGACACCGAAACCTTAGCCGAAGCCCGTTTAAATTTGGAAGTGCATTTAGAGGCATTACAGCAACAACAATTGGCCAATGAAGATTTACAAACAGCGCGTGAATCGAGTCGTTTAGCGTTACATGATATGCGTTTTGCCTTGCAACAAAGTCAACAGCAAGCACACCAGTTAGCTTTAAAAACCCAAGGTGTACAAAGTCGTTTGCAGGCATTACGCCACAATAGTCAGCGTCAACAACAGCAGTTTACGGCTTTAAGTACCCAGCAAAACGATATTCAACTCACTATAAATGCATTGCTTGAGCCAATTGCCGAATTAAAAACGGTGCTAGAAGATTTTATGGCCGAAAAATTAATGGCCGATACGGTATTACAAGAGGTTGAATTAAGTTTACAACAAGCTACGCAACATTATCGTCAGTTAGAACAGCAACGTCATAGTTTAGCAGTGAGTATAGAGCCATTACGTCAAAAATTAGAAATTCAGCGTTTACATTGGCAGAATATATCGGTACAACAGTCTCATATTGTCGAACAGTTAAAAGAATTAAATATTAATCAAGATATTATTAGTAATTATCTCGTAGAGCCATTAATTGAGTTAGAATGGCAAACACGTTTGGAGCAATTAGCAACTAAAATATCACGTTTAGGTGCGATTAACTTAGCGGCCATTGATGAATATGCGCAACAAGCCGAACGTAAAATTTATTTAGATAATCAAGCGCAAGATTTAACAGACGCTTTAGAAAAACTAGAAAGTGCGATTAAGCATATTGATAAAGAAACCCGCACTTTATTTATGGATACCTTTAATCAGATAAATGAAGGTTTACAGCATTTATTCCCTAAAGTTTTTGGTGGCGGTATGGCAACCTTAAATTTAGTTGGGGAAGATACCTTAACCAGTGGTGTGAGTATTACTGCTCGTCCACCGGGTAAAAAAAATGCCACAATTCATTTATTATCGGGTGGCGAAAAAGCATTAACTGCTTTAGCATTAGTGTTTTCGATTTTTCAGTTAAATCCCGCCCCGTTTTGTTTGTTAGACGAAGTTGATGCGCCTTTAGATGATGCTAACGTAGGTCGTTTTTGTCGTTTAGTTGAAGAAATGGCGCAACAAGTACAGTTTATTTATATCACGCATAATAAAATTGCGATGTCGATGGCAAAGCAGTTGATGGGCGTTACTATGCACGAACCCGGTGTTTCGCGCTTGGTGACAGTTAATGTAGAACAAGCCGCAGCCTTAGCCGCTGCCTGAGAGTATGATAATGACGATAGAAGTAGGAGTTTGGATTGCCCTCGCGGTTTCACTGGTGGTATTAGCAAAAACGATTTGGGATTTATCTCAACGTCAAGCTACTAAAAGTGAACGTGTAGAGCCAGTATTAGCCGATGAACAAACAGTAAGTAACGACGAAGGTATTCGTGTTGTTGCCCGTTCTGAACGTCATCTACTAGTGTCAAAAACACAAGTTGAACCTGCCTTAGTGCTTAATACTGATTTGGCGCAAAATTTTGCTGCTAATGAAGAATTAGAAACGACTAAGTTTTTTGTAGAGCCTGAGCCTATCAGTAATGTCGCTTTGTGGCCTACACGCACAGAAGTTATTTTGACGGCGGACGACACCACTAACGAAGATGATTTTATTGATGCGGTGGCGATGTCTTCCTCACAAAGTAAAGTGGTTGAAGCTCAAGATTATATTGTCTTGTATGTGGTTGCAGGTCGTGTGCCGTTTGATGGTGAGCGTTTGTTAAAAGCGGTTTCTGGTTATGGTTTGCGTTTTGGCGAAATGGGTATGTTCCATCGTCACGAGCATCCTAATGGCCATGGTAATGTGTTATTTAGCATGGCGCGTGTTGATGAGACAGGTGCGTTTGATTTAGAAACGATGGGTGCAGAGTTTATCCCTGCGATTACCTTGTTTATGGCTTTGCCAAACGAACAGCCTTATGTTGCCTATGATACGATGGTGGATACCGCTAAACGTTTGGCTAATGAGTTTGGTGGTCAAGCACTAGACCAGCAACATCAACCCTTAAATCGTCAGTTAATTCAGCATTATCGGGAACATGTGATGGAATTTACGCGTCACAATTTGATGAGTAAAGCAGTGTAATTCAAACGTCTGTCGTCATGAGAAACAAAAGCCCCACATTCGTGGGGTTTTGTTTTTTGCGTCATAAATGGTCGCCAAGTTATATATCGCTCTTTTAAAGCCAATTCATTGTCGTTATTGTTACACCAAAATATTATCTAGCAGGACTGATCATGCTTCTCTCGCCCCAAATAATTAATCAAGCTAATCATTTAAGAGAGCAATTACGCCACCATAATCATTTGTATTATGTATTAGATAATCCACAAATTAATGACGCTCAATATGATGAGTTATTTAGGCAGCTAAAGCAGTTAGAACAACAATATCCTCAATTACAAAGCCCTGATTCTCCAACTCAACGTGTCGGTGGGCAAGCATTATTAGCATTTAATACGCTTAATCATAAAGTGCCTATGTTGTCTTTGGGTAATGTATTTAATCAGCCAGAATTAATAGATTTTGAGCGTAAACTCAAAGAGCGTTTAGAAACCACAACTGACATAGAATATTGTGCAGAATTAAAACTTGATGGTTTAGCCATTAGTTTAATTTATGAAAAGGGTATTTTTAAGCAAGGTGCAACCCGTGGTGATGGTGTTACAGGCGAAGATATTACTCATAATTTAAAAACGATTCGTAATTTGCCCTTGCAGTTAAATACTCAAAATCCTCCTTTATTATTAGAAGTACGTGGCGAAGTATTAATGCCTAAAGCAGGGTTTCAAAAATTAAATCAAGAAGCCCAAGCTAATGGCGAAAAAGTATTTGCTAATCCGCGTAATGCCGCCGCAGGCAGTGTGCGCCAATTAGACCCACAAATTGCAGCCAAACGTCCTCTTGCATTTTATGCTTATGCAGTGGCACAAATAGAGGGGCAAATGCTACCAAATACTCAATATGAGGTTTTAAAGTGGCTTGAAAGCATGGGCTTTAGTTTGAGTGAGGGCGTGGCCATAGGCACAGGTGTAAGTTTTGCCCAAGATTTTTATCAACGTGTACAGCAGCAACGTAGCCAATTAGCGTATGACATTGATGGTGTCGTGATAAAAGTAAATGATTTAGCCAAACAACGAGCGTTGGGTATGGTTAGCCGCGAGCCACGTTGGGCAACGGCCTATAAATTTCCTGCCGAATTAGCCAGTACCACCTTAGAGTCGGTGGACTTTCAGGTTGGTAGAACGGGCGCATTAACGCCTGTTGCACGTGTAAAGCCTGTGTTGGTGGGTGGTGTCACGGTAAGTAATATTACCTTGCATAATATGGATGAAGTACGCCGTTTAAACTTAGCCATAGGCGATACTATCGAAGTCTGTAGGGCGGGTGATGTGATTCCTAAAGTAACTCAAGTGTTGCATAAAGTTGCACAGGGTCAAACGATTGAGTTGCCGCGTTGTTGTCCTGTTTGCCAGTCGCCGATTGTACAAGACGAAAAAGGCATTATTGCGCGTTGTTCGGGCGATATTTATTGCGAAGCGCAAATGCAACGTCGTTTAGCGCATTTTGTGTCACGCAAAGCAATGAATGTGGACGGTTTGGGCGAGCGTTGGTTAGAGCAGTTTTTAGAAATTGGCCTAATCAAAACGGCGGCAGATTTATACACCCTGAGCAAAGAGTCTATTTTAGAAAAAAATATTGAAGGCATGGGCGAAAAACTTGCCGATAATATTTTGAGTGCGATTGAAAAAAGTAAAACAACTACCTTGCCACGTTTTTTATATAGTTTAGGTATTCGTGGCGTAGGTGAAGGGACTTCTTTAGCCTTAGCACAATATTTTGGTAATTTAGAAGCAATTCAATCAGCCAACGAAGAAAGCCTAAAACAAGTGCCAGATATTGGCGAAGTGTCTGCAAAATGGATTGTTGATTATTTTTCTCAAACGGCACATCAAGACTTATTAGCCAAGTTTATAAGTCAAGGTGTTACTTGGCCAGAGATGGCTGTCGCACAACATCAACCTTTAGTAGGGCAGTCATGGGTGTTAACAGGCACGCTAACGAGCATGGGGCGCGATGACGCTAAAGCCAAACTACAGCAATTAGGAGCAAAAGTGAGTGGTAGTGTCTCTAAAAAAACCACTGTGGTGGTTGCAGGTGCAGAAGCAGGCTCAAAACTGAGTGATGCTCAAAAATTAGACGTTAATGTTTGGAGTGAAGCACAATTACTAGCCTTGTTTGCGCAATATGTAGTGTAGTATTCTTACTTAAAATATCTCTGTACACGACAAAAAAATATTTTAAGTTGAAAAGGCCGTAGGTAGCCGC
>ERZ724520.10-NODE-10-length-119404-cov-10.585971_pt1 | contig 119404 bp, 112 predicted proteins | sample MGYA00376053_ERZ724520 | MGnify/ENA primary metagenome ERZ724520 (study PRJEB28724, sample SAMN07190886) | activated sludge metagenome | isolation source: activated sludge of sewage treatment plant in Hong Hong | place: USA: Christiansburg, Virginia | collected...
GTCTAACTACTAGTACACGCCCTAATTGACGTTTTATTTCACGTCATTATTGACGCATATCCATATACGCATCAAAAGTGACGTATAATCCTGACAACAATTAAAGCCCAACCGAAAATTATAACAAAAGCTCTAAACAATTGCAAAATATTGCACTAAAAGTTAGGCTATGTAAAGTTCATTTAATCAAAATCATAAGGACATGAATCTTGACCACCGACTTAACATTATTACAGCAAGTTTCTGTAAAAATCCGCGTCAAACACTACAGCATTCGCACCGAAGAAGCCTACTTAGGCTGGATAAAACGTTTTATATTTTTTCATAATAAACAACATCCAAGACAGTTAAGAGCGCAACATATAGAACAATTTTTAAGCTATTTAGCTGTCGAGAAAAACGTCTCTGCATCTACACAAAATCAAGCGTTATCAGCTATCTCATTTTTGTATAAAGACGTTTTAGCAATGGATATACCCGAACTAGAAAACGTTAGCCGTGCTAAAAAACCGCAAAAACTACCTGTAGTACTCACTCAATACGAAGTTAAATGTTTACTTGCTCAATTAGACGGCACTGTTTGGCTTATTGCGTCGTTATTATATGGCAGCGGTATGCGTTTGTTAGAGTGTCTTCGCTTACGCGTCAAAGATGTTGATCTTAATAAAAATCAAATTATTATTCGTGATGGTAAGGGTCAAAAAGACCGCATCACCATGCTACCTCAATCATTAGTAAAACCTTTAGCCACCCACTTAGAAAAAGTCAAACTGTTACATACACAAGCTCTAGCAAACAATTACGGCACTGTTTATCTTCCTAATGCTTTAGCTAAAAAGTATCCTTTTGCTAATACAGAGTGGGCTTGGCAGTATGTTTTTCCTGCAAAACATGCGAGTATCGACCCACGTTCTGACACCAACCAACGACACCATGTGAACGAGCAAGTCATTCAACGTGCGATAAAAATGGCTATTGTGGCCGCTAACATCGCTAAACCTGCTAGTTGTCATTCGTTGCGGCATTCGTTTGCGACTCATTTACTAGAAAGTGGTTATGATATTCGTACGATTCAAGAGTTACTGGGACATCAAGATGTACAAACGACGATGATTTACACCCATGTATTAAATAAGGGCGGCAAAGGGGTTATTAGTCCGCTTGATAATGTTTGATTTTTATAGGGTATTTATATGAAAACATTTTTTTCGTTAATTGACCAACTTAACGAGACATCTAACAATAGCGAAGATATTAAAGCCGAAATATGGCGTACGTATGGTGCTAATAAAGCGGTTTTAGCCTTAGATATGAGTGGCTTTTCGTCCACAGTACGGCGCGAGGGAATTATTTCTTATTTAGCCAAAATCCGGAAAATGCAGCTTTTGACGCAACCTTTAATTACTCAGCATCAAGGCGAAATTATTAAGTATGAAGCTGACAATTTATTAGCTATTTTTGATGATTGTCACATGGCACTTAATGCCGCTCTCGCCATTAATAAAGCTTGTTTTGATACAGGTGTGAGTATTGGCCTAGATTATGGACAAATTTTAGTTATAAAAGAGCAAGACTGTTATGGTGATAGCGTTAATATGGCTTTTAAATTGGGCGAAGATATTGCTCAAAAAAATGAGATTCTTATTACCGCAAACATCAAGCAACGCCTAAGTGATACGGTAGGCGTTGAGTTGATAGAGCAGCATATTTCTATTTCTGGATTGGCATTTTTGGCGTATCAAGTAAATGCTGTTTAAGTTATTGACTCACTGCCTGTAAAATTTAACTGTCGCCATGCTTCATATACCGCCACCGCCACCGTGTTTGATAGATTTAAACTACGCCCTTCTTTCATGGGTAATTTAACAAACTGAGTATTAAGCAAGGCTAATTCGGCTCTTACCTCTTCATTTAAGCCTTTGGTTTCATTGCCAAATAACAACACATCGTTAGCTTGATACTTAATGCTAAATGAGCTTTGAGTGCCTTTGGTACTAAATGCAAAAATACGCTCAGGCTTAATAAAGGCAACACAATCTGCCCATGACTCATGCACATGAACTCGCGCCCATTCGTGATAATCTAAACCTGCTCGTCTTAATTTACTATCTTCTAACTCAAAAGCAAGTGGTTTAATCAAGTGCAAAATTGCGCCTGTATTGGCACATAAACGAATAATATTGCCTGTATTACCTGCAATTTCGGGTCTAAACAACACCACATTTAGCATAAAAAAATATTCTCAAAAATAAATTAGGTTTGTGTCAACTTTTTGGCTTGCTGAGCGTTTTATTAAACAAGCAGCGTTAATTTAACCTAACGATGATAAATTAATTTAAAAGCAGATGCGATTTTTTTAGCAATAACTGAGGAGAGGTTTAATGAGCGATATAATAAAATTAAGGCTTGATGATGATTTATCATGATAGCTCAAACGCCAACGCTTAGCTTTGGTCAAGCACACCCATTATTAGTAAAGCCTATGTCCAACCATCGTCCTCAACCCATATCTATAGACCAATGGCTGAAAGATATTGGTCGCCGTGCCTTAGTGATGACTAATATTGCCTTACGTCATCATGAGGTGAGTCAAGATATTGTACAAGATAGCTTACTAGCGTTTATTAGCCGTTATGCCGATAAGCCTAATACTGAATGGACACCGCTCTTTTATACCATTTTGCGTAGTCAAATAATGGACTATAAAAGAAAACAAGCGCGACGTGGTAAATGGCTAACGTGGTTTAGCTCTAGTCGTGATAATGACGATGACGCAGAAGACCCAATGGCTCAAATTATCACTGAGACAGATCAAAACCCCGAAACCTTATTGGCACGAGCAAATGATATTAGTACGGTACAGCACATATTAAGCCAATTACCCAATAGGCAGCAGGAAGCTTTTTTATATCGCGCATGGGAAGGCTTGGATATTAAAACCACAGCAGAGATTATGGGGTGTAGCGAAAGCAGCGTTAAAACGCACTATACCCGCGCCCTACAGGCATTGCGTCACGGCTTACAGGAGCCAATATAATGAATACTCAAAAAACAAAGCTTATTGATGATAATACACTCGCGAATCAGGTGTGCCATAGTTTAGACACCCAAAGCCAACAGCCCTCAAGTTTTGACAATACCTTGGCATTACTGGCACAACAGGCTAAACAAGCGAGGCAACAGGCTATAACCCAAAAGAACAGTCAAAAACATTGGTTGTGGTTTGGTGGCAGTTTGGCCATGGCCGCTTGCGTGGCAATGATTACCCTTACACCACTTAAGCCTAGCAATACCATAGCACCGCCAATCCATTACACTGCCAGTCAAGACAGCACTGTGCCTAGTGTTGACCCCCAATTATTAGAAGATATGGATATGCTCATGGTTTTAGGTGAAGACAGTTAGGCTTCGACTACGCTCAACCATCAACAAATGCACCCTGAGCCTGTCGAATGGCAATACGCTACTATATTAAACGGACAAAGATGATGAAATTATATGTATTAGTAATTGGTTTATTAGTTGCCAACATAAGTTGGGCTGAGGGGACATCTTGGCAGAGTTTACCTGCAAGTAGTCAACAAACTTTAAGTCAGCTTAAAGACTCTTGGGATACTTTACCGCCAAACAAACAGGATAAGTTTGCACAACACGCCACACAGTGGGAAAAAATGTCGCCTAAAGAACGTGCAGAAGCTCAACGGCGTATTGAACATTGGCAATCGCTTTCACCTCAAAAACGTCAAGCGATGCTAAAGCGTTATGAGGATTTCAAGCAGCTCTCTCCAGAAGAAAAAGCAAAAATAAAACGTAAGTGGCAATGGTTTAAAGACTTGTCTCCACAAGAAAAAGACAAATTACGCCAACAATGGCAGTCTTTATCAAGTAAAGAAAAAGCTGCGCTTAAAGCCAAAATGCGTGATGCTGCACCTACAGAGCGTGGTCAACTGCGGCGTGAGTTTTTAAATAAGCATAATTAGCCGCTAAAAACACACTCATTTACGCAAATTTTGATGTGACGATTTTATTTTAGCCTTATTAACCCGTAGAATTGCCACCATAATTGCAATTTACTGGAAAGATAATGAATCGAAAAAATCGTCCTTATGACATTATTTTATTAGGCGCAACAGGATTTACAGGCCAACTCACCGCCGATTATTTATTAAAACAAAACACGCCCATTAAATTAGCACTTGCAGGGCGTGATGCACAAAAACTAGAACAAGTACGCGAATCTTTATTAGCCGATAACCCCAATGCGGCAATACCTGATTTATTAGTTGCCGATAGCCATAATATGGCAAGCCTAAAACAATTATGCACTCAAACTAAAGTTGTGATTAGCACCGTGGGCCCTTATATGGTTCATGGCGAAGATTTGGTGACCGCGTGTATTACCCAAGGCTGTGATTATGTTGACCTTACTGGTGAGCCGCAATTTGTAAGCAAGATGCAACAAAAATATGGGGCAGATGCCATTAAAGCAGGCGTTAAAATTGTTAATTGTTGCGGTTTTGACAGCATTCCGCATGATTTGGGCGTATTTTTTACGCTACAAAGTTTAGAGAAAAAATTAGGTTTAGAAGTCTTGCAACAATCCAGTGTGGCAGTTGAAGGTTTTGTGCGTGGTCATGGTGATATTTCTGGTGGCACATGGCATTCGGCAATTAATGCCATGCCACAATGGCAAGACTTTATTAAAGAGCGACGTTTGCAATATAAACAACAGCTTGATGGCCGTGAAATTTGTCTTATCGAAAAACCGACGATTCGTAAATTAAAAGATGGCTGGGCAGCACCGCTTTCCACCATAGACCCAATGATTATTGTACAAAGTGCAAGACGTTATGCTCATTATGGCCGTTCTTTTAGTTATGCTCATTTTGGGGTTGTGCCGCAATTACATCGTTTGGCGTTAACCAGTGCGGCGGTTGCAGGTGTTTTTGCGTTGGCACAATTTAATAAAGGCCGCGAATGGTTAGCCAAACAACGCCCATCAGGTACTGGCCCTGCACCTGAAGATAGAGCGCGTCATTGGTTTAATGTAGAGTTTGTGGCTAGTGTACAAACACCACAGCAACAAAATGTGACACTGCGTACTTTAGTGAGTGGTGGCGACCCAGGTTATGACGAAACAGCCAAAATGCTAGCCGAAAGCGCGTTGTGCTTATTACACGATAGAACGCAATTACCACCACACTTTGGCATTGTAACGCCTGCCGAAGCGATGGGCGATGTACTGATTAAGCGTTTGCAAATTGCAGGCATGAGTTTTGAGGTTAAGTAGTCAACGTTTAGCGAGTAAATACGTGGCTTTTTGCTCGCTATTCATTAAAAACTCAAGGACTGACCGTACGCACTAAACGCGCATAATACATAGAACCTTTATAACTAGCTGACTCGCTGCCATCTCTAAAGTTGATAGCCCATGCGCTAGTCGTACCATTAGCCACACTATCTGCCGTCCAATAATAGCCATTTTGAGTGTTGGCAAAGTATTGCGCGTCAATTGCAGGGCTAAACGTACCATAATTAATAATTGAGTCTAACTCTGCTTTGTTGGGTAATCGCCAATCTTGATAACCACAGAGCTTTTGGGTATTAACTTGTTTAATCAAAGTATCGGTATTTTGACCGCTTTTTGACTCACCAATGTCACTACCATTGGTTAAATAATTGGTGCTGTACCACGCATAGGTTTTGGTTGCCTCGTGTGTGCCGCCATCGGTAGTTTTAGCTTCCCACATTAAGCCTGTCACATTATCTTGAACGCATGCCCAAGCAGTTGCATTACTGGCTACTGTTTGCCCTGCGGTGCTTATTTTACTAAAGTCAAAACTCGCAACACCTGCACCCGTTTTGCTAATTTGTGTACTGGCTATTAAATAATCACGCCCTACGTCGGCATCCTGATTTAAACCCGCAAAACTTAATAAATTAGCTTGGCTACAGTCATTAAACCATGTGGTGTTATTGGCGCACTTTGTAATGCCTGTATCGTTAAGATTGCTTAAAGTTGTCAGCACTAAAGCAGGTGTTTTAACAACAAATACCGTACTTGGAGTAGCCAAGCCCTCTTTATCTTTGACTACTAGCTTTAAGGCATAATCAGTTTGGGCTTTTAAACCCGTCAAGGTAGTTTGAGTGGCATTTCCAAAAAATTTTAGTTGTGCTGCGCTAGGCGTAAAATCTGTTGTTCCTTCATTAAGATATAACTCATAAACCAAAACTGAGCTAGCTGTTGTGTCATCCGTTGCTGTTTTCCATGTTGCGGCAATCGTTTGGTAATTAGTGGCTTTTACTGTATTAAAGGCCACATTTTGAGGAGCTGTATTGGTAGGCGTAGGGTTACCGCCACCATTATTAGTCACCGCTTGTGTGGTAAATGGCACTAAGGCACTGATGGTTGCTAAACCTTGTGCATCTTTTACCACTAATTTAGCCACATAGCTGGTTTGAGCTTTTAAGCCCGTTAAGGTAGTTGATGTAACATTTTTAGCGGTAAATTTTTGAGTGGCTGCGCTTGGCTCAAACGTAGTATTACCTTCGATTAAATGCAACTCATAATCAAGCTGATTACTTGCTGTTGTATCATCGGTGGCGGTATTCCATGACAATGCGACCGTGGTTTGTGTAGGGGTTACACTTTTAAAAGAGACATTATTAGGTGCTTGATTGCCTATATTAGGTGTAGATGGGTTACCCGAACCATTATTATTAGTATTTGATGTTGTACCTGAGTCACCACCCCCACCACCACACGCGGCTAAAGCGCAAGTCATCGCTATGGTTAAATATTTTAAAGAGCAATTATTATTTTTAGATGATACAACACAAGCCAACATAAGAATTATCCTTAGATATTATGCGTAAGTCCGATTGGATTGATTATAGATTTTAAGAAACAAGATAGATTATACGTTAGCAAGTTGCGTTGTGAGAACTATTTATAGAGAGTAAACGCTAATATCTACTCTCTATAAATAAAAACTGATTACACAGGCTTATAGGTAACACGCTGTACCGCATCTAACCAGCCTGCATACATTTGCTCGCGCTTTTCTATACTCATGGTGGGTGTAAACTCACGTTGACAATGCCATAACTCAGCAATAGCATCAAGCGAGGCAAACTTACCTACATGTAATCCTGCCAACCATGCTACACCTAAAGCGGTGGTTTCGGTGACCGTTGGTCTATCAACACACACGCCTACAATATCCGACAAGGCTTGCATTAACCAATTATTAACCGCCATGCCACCATCAACACGCAAGGTGTGTAATTTTCCTGCACCGTCTTTTTTCATGGCTTCCATGAGGTCACGGGTTTGAAAACACACCGCCTCTAAACCTGCAATCACAATTTCGCCAATGCCTGTATCACGGGTTAAACCAAAAATTGCGCCACGTGCATGAGGATCCCAATACGGTGCGCCCAAGCCTGTAAAAGCAGGCACTAAATAAACACCACGACTATCCATGGTTTCTTCGGCAATGGCTTCGGTGTCACCTGCTTGTTTAATTAACTGAATACCATCACGCAACCATTGCACCGCAGCACCCGCCACAAAAATACTGCCCTCTAAAGCATAAGTGACTTTGCCATTTAAGCGATAACCCACGGTGGTTAACAATCTATGGGTAGAGGTAATTGCCTCATCACCCGTATTCATCACCATAAAACAACCTGTTCCGTAGGTGCTTTTAACCATGCCTGCACTAAAGCATGCTTGTCCAATTAAAGCCGCTTGTTGGTCACCTGCGACGCCACCAATTTGAATCGGTGCGCCAAAAAGCTGGGTTTGAGTTAAACCAAAATCACTGGCCGAATCTTGTACTACAGGCAATAAACTGGCAGGAATATTAAATAATTTAAGTAATTCTTCGTCCCATTCTTGGGTATGAATATTAAATAATAAGGTACGTGCGGCATTGGTGGCATCGGTGGCGTGTTTTTTGCCGCCTGTTAATTGCCAAATAAGCCATGTATCAATGGTGCCAAAGGCTAATTCGCCTTTTTCGGCACGTTTACGCACACCAGCTACATTATCTAAAATCCATGCTAATTTGGTGGCCGAAAAATAAGGGTCTAACAATAAACCTGTTTTTTGTTGAACGAGGCTTTCATGGCCTTTATTTTTAAGTTTTAAACAACTATCCGCAGTACGGCGATCTTGCCATACAATGGCTTTATGTACAGGCTTTCCTGTTTTTTTATCCCATAAAACTGTGGTTTCGCGTTGATTAGTAATACCAATGGCGGCAATTTGTTGTGCGGTAATGCCACTTTGTTGTAAAGCTTCACGACACACAGCCAACGAAGCCTCTGCTATTTCTTGGGCATCATGTTCGACCCAGCCGTCAGCAGGAAAATATTGTTTTAACTCACGCTGCGCTCGGCCAACGGCTTGCCCTTGCAAATTAAAAATAATGGCGCGGGTACTGGTTGTTCCTTGGTCTAAGCTCAATAAATATGGCTGCATTTTTGCCTCTAAAACCTTGTTGCAACTTATAATGCTATCTTGGCGATACTATAAGTTTGTTTATTATCACCAAAAAACAAAATCCACTCACTTAACGAGTGATATTTTGTTTTTTGAATTCTCATTACTCACAGATTACGCCATAATTAGCGACGCTCTGCAAACCTTACTTTTTAGGACTAACACCTAAAACCACGCCATTATTGAACCGTATTATATGATTTTTGTCTTGTTAATTACCGCCCCTGTGAGCCATAGCAACGCATGGCACAGCTATTATTTTGCCCAAGCTGCCTTAAAACAAGGTCATACAGTGCGTACTTTTTTTTATGGTGATGGCGTACAAGTGGCCAATAACTTATTAAGCCCTGCACAAGATGCCTTAAATTTAAGCCAATTATGGCAACAATTGGCACAAGAACATCAATTTGAATTGGCTGTTTGTGTGGCTGCCGCGCTTAGACGTGGTATTACTGATGCCGACAACGCTCACCGCCACCAGTTACAAGGCAGTAATTTAGCCCAAGGATTTAATTTAACAGGATTAGGTACACTCACCGAATGGTTGCTTGAGGCTGACAGAACATTCAGTTTTGTAGGAAGTTAACATGAACCCAGCTCCCCTGTTTATTCAACATCAAGCCCCTTATGCTGGCTATAACGCCCAAGAAACCCTTGATGCCTTATTGGTCATGGCGGCCTTTGGTCAAAATCCGAGTGTGTTATTTCAAGGCGATGGTGTATGGCAACTGGTTGGCACACAGGATGCAACCGCTTTAGGACGCGCTTCTGTATTGGCGCAACTACATGCACTGTCGTTATATGATGTAGAAAATGTGTATGTAGACTTTGACAGCCTGTTACAACGTCAACTCGCCTTAGACGATTTGGCCATTAAAGCCAAAGCCCTCTCTCATTCAGACATGGCTTCGTTTATTAATCAACATACCTTTGTGATTAGAATATAATTATGGCCACTTTACACTTAATTAGTCGCTGTTTATCGCCAGAGCTTCGCACACAAATAAAACATAGTTTATTACCAGATGATGGCCTCGTTTTTTTGGCCGAAGCAATTTACAGCAGTGATTTGGATGATTTTTTGCCAAGACCACTCTATAGATTGTTAAGTGAAAAAACCTTTAGCGCAGATACGTGGCTCGATAAACACAGTAGCGATGTTGAAGATATAGATTATGCGCGATTTGTTCAGTTAGGAGTTGACTATGAACGTAGTCTTAGCTGGCATTGAGCTTGAAGTTGATGATGACGGCTATCTCAAACATCTACAAGATTGGTCGCCTGACATTGCCCAAGCCCTAGCACAACAGCAACAATTAACGCTAACGACTGCACATTGGGAAATAATCAACGCCATACGCGATTTTTATAGTCAATACCAACGCTCACCCACCACACGCGTTTTATTAAAATACTTAGCTCAACAATTAGGCGCACAAAAAAGTAGCAGTATTTATGTGATGCAACTGTTTGGTGGTGGCACTCCTGCCAAAAGCATTGCTAAACTAGCGGGCTTACCCAAACCACCTAACTGTATTTAGGATATTATTTTAAATGGTCATGAAAAATATTTATAAACATAACGAACATCCTTTTGCTCAGTATGTGCGTATTTTGGGTAAAGGCAAAAGTGGTAGCCGCTCTTTAAGTTTTGAAGAAGCACATACCGCGTTTGGTATGATTTTAACAGGTGATGTATTAGAAGCTCAATTAGGGGCTTTTTTGATGTTATTGCGCGTTAAAGAAGAGTCTCCAGAAGAATTAGCAGGTTTTGTTAAAGCAACCCGTGATTGGCTAAATGCGCCACACATTGCGGTTGATTTAGACTGGTCTTCTTATGCAGGCAAACGTAAGCATTATCCGTGGTTTTTGTTAGCGGCTTTAGTACTAGCCGAAAATGGCGTGCGCGTATTTATGCACGGGGCTAGTGGTCATACTATTAACCGCTTATATACCGAAGAAGTATTGCCTGTGTTAGGCCACAACTTATGCCAAACATGGCAAGAAGTACAACAAACACTAGATACACGCAATTTTGCTTATTTATCACTCGATGCCTACTGTCCACCCTTAGCTGAGATGATTCAACTCCGTAATGTGCTAGGCTTGCGTTCACCTGTTCATACCCTATCGCGTTTAATTAACCCACTAAATGCACAATGCTCCTTACAAGCAATTTTTCATCCTGCGTATCGTGAGTCACATCAAAAAGCCGCACAATTATTAAATTATCAAAACACGATGGTGATTAAGGGTGAAGGTGGCGAGTTTGAACGTAATCCTGATGGCCGTTGTTTAGTTAAAGGCATTCAAGATGGTGAGCTGTATGATTTAGAATGGCCAATGATGTTTGAAGAACGTCATCAAGCCGAAGAAGCCTTTGAATTAGATGATTTTTTGGCGGTATGGCGTGGTAAAAAACCACATCAATATGGTGAAGCAGCCGTCATTGGCACATTGGCTTTAGCCTTAATGGGCTTAAAAAAGGCGACTGACCCAGAAGCTGCCCTAACACTAGCACAACGATGGTGGAAGCATCGTAAGGCGGCCAAAAAAGCACAATCGGGTGAGCAAATAGATTTATTTGATTTATAGAACGAATATATCAATTCAAAACACCTCACCCTAGCCCTCTCCTCAAAGGAGAGGGAATTTAAGCATTTCAAATAGATTTAGAACCATAACCGCCACTAGGACGCTTAGGTGGGTCGGTACTTTCATCTGGTGGAATCTGACGAATTTTACCGCCTGCCGATAAAAACCGTTCCATCTCTTCTTCTAATTGACGACGTGCCGCTTCTTTACTCGAGACCGTTAAGGTTTCGGCATCAGCCAAAATATCTTTCTCTTTTTCTTTGTTCTTACTCGCAGGAGAGTCATCATTGTCACTTTCTATGACGACATCATCGTCAATAGGATCTTCATCTACGGTGTCAGCGGTTTCATCAAATTCATCATCATAATCATTGTTAGCCATTTTAATGACTCCTCTTATTTATCATACAAACAGCAAAAGTTAATTGAGCGCAGATTAACAAACCTCGTAAATTTTTACCGCTTTTTTTGAAAATTTCTAGCGGTATTTGGTGTTGATTGACGGCTTATTAAGCAAATTTATACAATTTATTAAGATTCGACATTAATGAGCCATTGTGGGTAAATCACCGACTAAACCCATGGCTTGTTTTTCAAAAAAGCCTTTAAGCCATAAATGATGATTTATTTGACGCACCGCCTCATTACGCGCCACCACTAAAGCAGGTTGTTTAAGCGCGTAAGCTCGCTCTAAGGCCGTCATACTGTGCATTATTAAGGCATTATGAGGGCGACGACGACGGCTATAACGACTTAGACTTTGCATATTTCCTAAAGCCAAACCACGCTTTAAACTATGCTCTATTTCTTCGGCTAACACCGCAGCATCTAAAAAGCCTAAATTTACGCCTTGCCCTGCGAGTGGGTGAATGGTATGTGCGGCATCCCCAACCAACGCCAAACCTTCTAAAAAATATCGCTGTGCATGACGTGCAATCAGTGGAAAAGCATAGCGCGTATCACACCACTCCACTGCACCTAATTCTTGGGCAAAATGACGGCTTAATTGTGCTTTAAAGTCATCATCCGATAATGCCAAAATGCGTGCCGCTTGTTCATTTTTTATCGACCACACAATCGAGCAATAATGTTCATCGGGCAGAGGCAAAAAGGCTAAAGGGCCTGAACCCAAAAAAACCTGACGCGCACAATCTTGGTGTGGCTGTTGGGTTTTAACGGTGCAAACAATCGCTTGTTGCTGATAATCCCATGTATCAATGCCTATACCTACTAATTGACGAATCGCCGAAAATGCACCATCTGCACCCACAACCAAAGGCGTAGTGATAACTGTGCCACTGGCCAACGTGACTTGCCATTGTTGCGTTAAACGCTCCAACGCAACGACTTTGTCTGGCACAATAAGTTTGACACCGCCTTGTACAGCGCACTCAGTTAAAGCCCATTGCAATAAATTATTTTCGACTAAACAGCCTAAATGACTCACGCCAACATCATAAGCCGAAAATAATAACTCACCATGCCCTTCTTGCTCACGCACTTGCATAGTACTAAAAGGCGCGTAGCGTTTTTGTTTAACCAACGACCATGCGCCTACATGGGTCAACATATTTTGACTAGCACGAGTTAACGCCGAAACACGTGGCTCATAAGGGGCTTGATTATTTGGCTCAGTGGCGTGTATTTGGTCTATTACCACAATATTAAGTGATAAATGCTGTAAAGAAGCGGCCAATAAACTGCCGACCATGCCTGCGCCAACAATGACTATATCTGCTTGCACGTTTTAGCCTTTCATAAGTTGTTCAATATCAATCACTGACTTAGGTGCGGCATCGGTTAAAACCTCGTGGCCCGTTTTGGTGACCAACACATCATCTTCAATTCTAATGCCAATACCACGCCATTTAGCCGAAACACGTTCATTATCGGGTGCAATATACAAACCCGGTTCAATGGTTAATACCATGCCTGCTTCGAGTTGCCGCCATTCGTCAGCCAATTTATAATCACCTACATCATGCACGTCCATACCTAACCAATGGCCTGTACGGTGCATATAAAACTCACGATATAATTCTTTTTCTAGGTTTTCGCTTAATGAGCCTTGTAACAAACCTAAGTCGAGCAAACCTTGCGTTAAAATTTCTACCGCCACCGTATGCGGTTTATCCCAATGATTATCAGGATGCACCGCATCAATAGCCGCTAATTGTGCTTCTAATACAATCTCATAAACCGCTTTTTGCTCACCCGAAAAACGACCCGACACAGGAAAAGTACGAGTAATATCGGCGGCGTAATGGTCTAATTCTGCCCCCGCATCAATTAATACCAACTCACCTTTTTGCATTTGGCGACGGTTTTCGACGTAATGTAAAATACAGGCATTATGGCCAGAACCCACAATAGTATTGTAGGCAGGTGCCACACAACCATGACGCATAAACTCATAGATTAATTCGGCTTCGAGTTCGTATTCATATAAACCTGCTTGGGCTTTTTGCATGGCTTTAATGTGAGCATTGGCACTAATGGTGGCCACCTTACGCATCACACCCAATTCTTCGGCACTTTTATACAAACGTAATTCATGTAATAAATGATTGAGCATCAGCAATTCGGCAGGTGCTTTTGCACCTTGTCGCGCCTTAGCACGAATACTATTAAGCCAATGAATCACTTTATTATCAAATTCGGCTTGACCACCCAAATTAACGTAAAGCTTTTTTTTGCCTTCCATTAAGGTAGGCATAATTTCATCAAGTTTACTAATTGGGTATGATTCATCAGCACCATATAACTCAATAGCACCCTCTAAGCCTGCTCTATAACCGTCCCATAATTCGCGCTCTTTGTCTCGCTCACGGCAAAACAGCACAAATTCACCCAAAGGACGATTAGGAATAATACATAGCACGGCCTCTGGCTCGGCAAAACCCGATAAATAATAAAAATCACTGTCTTGGCGATAACGATAATCGGCATCACGATTACGAATATATTGCGGTGCCGCAGGCAATATGGCAACGGAGTCCGACCCCATCCATTGCATTAAAGCGTTACGACGTTGAGCAAACTGCTGTCTAGGCAAAAGAGAGTGCATATTTTAATAACTCTTATAAATTTAGCACATTCACCCTATGGGAGAGGGATGGGGTGAGGGAAACGACAAAACACCAACAATCCCTAGTGTAATTGGTCATGTTGCGGGCGATGCTCTTCTGTAGGCGACATTTCTTCAAATAAATGTACCACCGCAAAACGTACAAATTCATGTAACTCTACATAAGCTTTTTCGTCTTCTTCGGTTTCGGCTTCAAAGTCACCGTCCACATGCACAATGTTAACAATATCTTGTAAGGTTTCTTGAATGTCGCCTTTTTGTAAACGCGCATCATCGCCACGTACTGCCAAACCAAAACCTGCCAATAAGCCTTGACACCAATCGGCTAAAGCCGTCACCCTCTCATTTAGTGTATAATCATCACTGGGCAATAATGGACTAAAAACAATATCCGATGCACCTAAAGCCTCTAGGGTGGCTAATTGTATTTGCCATACGGTCGCAATCAGGGCATCATCAAAGACTTGGTCGGTTTCGGTATGAGCCTCCAAGATTTTTATAAGTTGTTGTCTATTAAGGCGTACACCTGCCGCTAATAAACCCGTAATAAAACCGTGCATTTCACTGGCGGTTGCCACTAACTGCAAATCTTGTAACATGTGTTGCAATGACTGCAAACTGGGAACGGTAGCAACAGGGTGCATAATAAATTCTCACATTGACCACGGTTAAATATAAAATCTATATTAGCCGCCAAACTCTTGTAGTGCGACAAAAAAATGCTAGAACAAGACTTTCGCGCGTTAAATTCGCGCATCGACAGCCTCATTCAAAAGATTCAAGCCTTAAGTGCCGAGAATCATAACTTAAAACAGACCAGTGGCGATACGCGTCAATTAAAAGCGCAACTCGAAAGCCTAGAAGCTGAAAGTCAGTCTTTTAAAGCTAAAGAAGCGTCGTGGCATGCTGAGCGTAGCAAGTTACTGGCCGAAAAAGAAGAACTGAGTCGTAAAAATGACCATGCGCGGGCGCGTGTTGAGGCCATTATTTTACGCTTAAAAGCATTAGAAAGCCCTGAAGTCTAAGCTCACCCTCTTTTTTTAAGGATTACGTTATGTCTACTCAGCCTATTGATGTGATTATTTTTGATAAAAGCTATCGCATAGAATCGCCTGCTACCGAGCAAGAAACACTAAAACAAGCCGCTAAGTATCTTGATGAAAAGATGAAAGAAATACGCCAAGCGGCGCGTGGTTTAGAAGGCGAGCGCGTTGCGGTGTTGGCTGCACTTAATATATGCCATGAGTTATTTGAAAACAAAAAACAAAATGATATGGCTCAAAAAATGGGTCAAGCCTTGCAAATGCTCACAGGCAAAATTGATAAAGCCTTAGCTAAAACAAACTAAGCCATTGAAAAAAAAGCGTTTTGTGTATAAATCTTAAACAAAGAAACACCTAAACTGTAAAATGCTTGCCTCATGGCTTGCATCTTACGTTTACTGCGATATACTAAAAACATCTCTGGAGTGTGCGCCGATCTATCGCGTCCCCTGAGCCGATAATTTTTCTTTCGGAAATGACGTATTGTTTACGGTGTGCATGTCTGCTAAGTCGCAAGACCTCTAGTTCAGAAAGCCTAAAGTGGCATACTCCTTTCCACCTTGAACCTCTGGGTTCAAGGGTCTAGATGGATAGCGGCACTCTGGAGTACTTTTAAAAGTAAGTTACGTCCCCTCCAAACAAAGCTCTCAACCATCAATCCTCTGTAGCCACTAGATTAGCCGTCGCTTATTTAAACTATATTGTTGAGTTTTTTTATAAGCACCTCTATTTTTAGTAGAGGTACTATCTACTAATACCATCACCATATTAAAAACAAGTTCTCTTAAAAGTAGAGTTTTTTCGTAAAACAAATGCAGGAAGTTCGTTTATTTTAAATATTTTTTATACTTCAAATTAAACGACTAAAAAATTTACATCAAAAGGGAGATATTTATGATTTCTGGTGAGTCAAAAAAATTAACTATTGCTATTTGGGCTTTAACCATAACTATAATTGTTTCAACATTGATTGAGTCTTCTATTTTATTAGTAATTTCTGACACATTCGATGAAGTAGAGAAAATTGAAAAAAGCCTAGATCTCTACCCAGTTTACCTACTCAATATGAAGAACATTACCTAAAAAATGAAATAGAAATACTTAGATCAAAGGTTAACACTAGAATATCTACTCACCCAAATGACGAATATGCCTATTACTATCTTGGACGTATTCAATATAAAGAAGGCTCTTTTGAAAAGGCTTATTTGAACTTTAAGAAGGCAACCGAATTAGACCCAACTTGGGAGCGAGCATCAGAATACATGGAGTTATCAGAAAATAGGTAAGGCTCAAGTCAAAACCAATACACATAAACTAACGTATCTTATCTAGAATGCTTTTTTTGGCTACCCATTAGCAATATTTTTAATACTTAAGCTTTTGGTTGTTATTCAACAACTTTTATTGATTCGTGGTGTTAATCTAGGGCTGGTTGACGCTTGCTTAAACTATCCCTTCGACTCTCAGGGAGCGTTTTTGTGCTGGCTGAGCGGAGTCGAAGCCTCTTTTGATGTGGTTTTATTTGGATTTTTCAGGCAAAACAACCTGAATTTCAAAACATCAACAGACTCTAGTTAAAATCATTGAAAATTTGCTTATTCCTAATGTAATAAAGCGGCTCGTATTTATGTCTAATACCCAGTTAAACCTCATACGTAAACAACTGCGTCAACAGCTACGCCAAAAACGTCGTCAACTTACACCTTATCAACAAAAAAACGCCGCAAAAAAAACAGCGCAACGATTAGTTAAACTCCCCTGTTTTAAAACAGCACAACGGATTGCCTTTTATCAAGCCACAGATGGTGAGTTAAATCCTCAAGCCCTAATAAAGCTCGCGCTAAAACACCATAAAAAATGTTATTTACCTGTTTTAAGACGTTTTCCTAAGTATGAATTAGCGTTTGTACGCATTTATGCTCATTCAAGGCTACAAAAACATCGTTTTGGTTTTAAAGAGCCTCAAGGTAGGCCACGTTTATTTATTCATCAACTAGATATGGTGTGTATGCCATTGGTTGGTTTTGATAGTCACTGCCAACGCTTAGGTATGGGAGGTGGTTTTTATGATAGAAGTTTAGCGCGTAAAAAATGGGGGCAAGCATTTACAGTCGGTTTAGCTCACCAATGCCAACAAGTCACACAAATACCTATTGCAGCATGGGATATGGCTCTAAATGCCGTGTTAACACCTAATCAAAGCCATTTACGATAAATGTTGGCGCAAACAACGTGAGGCATCACGCGCTTCACGGTCAACAATGTTATCGGCAAAGTCTAACATCGCACGTGCATATTCTTTATTTTGTCTAAACCAAACCATATCTACAACACGGCCACTGGCACGGCGTACCGACACATAAAAGCGTGTTTGCAAGGCAAGCTCTTCATCTGTATAACTAGGGGCATTTATTACCCTTGAGGCTGACATAAAAGCTCCTTCGCTCAATATTTAAGGCCACGCTTATATTTAGGCATCTACTTAACGACAGAAACTAACAAAAAACGCGCAATTTTTAACAACTATTGTTAAACAATAAAACAAAAACTCTAAAAATTAGCACTAGGGGCATCTTGGGCTATAAACAACTCAGTACCAATTTGCTTATAAAACGTGCTAATTTAAGTAAAAGACACCAGTCATCGGTAATTTTTGTTTTAATACTGTACCTAGGCTTTAAGTTATAGTTAAAATCGGGTTAATTATGATAAATAACACAAAAACTTACCGTGCCTAAAGACTAGGCTTAAGGTAAAAGACTAAATAAGTATCACGCGTTAGCCTTAAAAAACACCTAAGCGATAACTGCGTAAGTCAAAAATGCAGCACGATTCTTATCTCTCTTCACTAAATAGCAGCAGGATTAGCGACTATGGCTAAAATATCTTTTTCGTGGAAAAGCGACTGGGTGGTTGGCCTTGTCATTGCGGGGTTGATGGTTGCCGCATCGCCCTCTTCTGTCATCGAAAACCTAGAACGTAATGCCTATGATGTAGGTGTAAAGTCGAGCGTGCATAGCGCAGGTGACAAAATAGCGGTGATTGCGATTGATGATGAAAGCATCGAAAATATTGGTCGTTGGCCGTGGCCGCGTAGCTATTTGGCACAAATGATTGCAGGCTTACATCAAGGTGGCGCAAAGGCCATTGGCGTACCTATTTTTTTATCAGAGCCACAAATTGATGCGGGCTTAAAATCTATTATAGATTTAAACGATTATTACAATCAAAATTTAGCCTCGATGACCGACAACAATGCAATTGGCGAATTAGGCATGAAATTGGCCGAAGCGGAGTCTGCACTTAATACCGACCAACAATTAGCCGATAGCATGACAGCGGCTAATAATGTTGTGTTACCGATGCAGTTTGTGTTGGGCGAAATGCAAGGTCGCGCCGATACAAAACTACCTGATTATGTGACTAAACACCAAGTTACCCCCGAAAACATTCACGATAATATTGATGCCACCTCGCTCAATATGTTGCCTCCCGAAACCAATTTTGCTGTGCCGCCTATTCCTATCTTGGGTAAAAGTGCCGCCCTTCTTGGTCATTTAAGCTATAACCCCGACAGTGATGGTGGTGTGCGTACCGAGCCTTTAGTGGTGAGTTATGATGGCTCGTTATATCCCTCATTAGCCTTGATGTTAGCGGCTAAAAGCTTGAATTTAGATGCCAAAGATATTCGGGTTAATTTAGGACAAAGTGTACAACTGGGTAAAATCAATATTAAAACCGATGCCTTTTCACAAATGCGTACCTTTTATTATGGTGACGTAAACGACTCCTCTCCTTTTAGAGTCGACTCTTTTTATGATGTGGTCAGCGGTAAAATTCCCGTTGATAAATACAAAGATAAAATCGTGATTATTGGCCCTACGGCTTATGGTTTAGGTTCACCACAAGTGACTCCTATCTCGCCCAAAATGGAGCCCGTATTAATTTTGGCGCACAATGTGGCCAGCATTTTAAATCAAAACTTTTTTATAGTGCCGCAGTGGAGCAACCTCTTACGTTGGGGCTTATTTTTACTAGGCACATTGTATATTTGTGTATTACTACCGCGTTTATCTGCTAAACAAGCGGTGTTAGTATCATTTGGTTTTGTGAGTAGTTTAATGGTGGCTCACTTTGTCTTAATGACCAATTCGGGCATTTGGGTGCCGTTAATGTTGCCTGCGGCCTTAGTGGTTATGGGACACGTCTTACTCACCACCAAACATTATTTAGTCACCGAAAAAGCCAAATTACGCTCTGATGAAAAATCATCCGAATCTAATCGCATGTTGGGCTTGGCCTTACAACAACAAGGCCAGTTAGATATGGCCTTTGAAAAATTTCGTCAATGTCCGCGTGATGAAGATATTTTGGCGGTGATGTACAACTTAGCTTTAGATTACGAGCGTAAACGTCAATTTAATAAGGCTATTTCGGTTTATCAATATATCTCTGATTTTGCACCTGACTTTAGAGACCTAAAAGACAAATTGGCTCGCGCCAAAAAACTCGAAGAAACCGTTATTTTAGGTGGCAGTAGTGGTTCTGCCTCTAACTCTACGCTGATTTTAGACCCTAACAGTGACGAAAAACCAATGCTTGGTCGTTATCAAATCGAAAAAGAATTGGGTAAAGGCGCAATGGGTGTGGTTTATTTGGGTAAAGACCCAAAAATTAACCGCGTGGTTGCTATTAAAACCATGGCTTTAAAAGAAGAATTTGAAGCCGATGAGTTAGATGACGTTAAAGAGCGTTTCTTCCGCGAAGCCGAAACCGCAGGCCGTCTCAATCATCCTAACATTGTGACTATTTATGATGCAGGTGAAGAACACGATTTAGCCTATATTGCGATGGAGTTTTTAAAAGGCCACGATTTAGCACGTTATACTAAATATGATAATTTGCTGCCTGTGCCTAAAGTCATTAACATTATTCATAAATCAGCTTTGGCTTTAGATTACGCCCACGAATTTAATATTGTGCATCGTGATATTAAGCCCGCCAACATTATGTACAACACTGATAACAACGAGGTTAAAATTACTGACTTTGGTATTGCGCGTATTACCGATTCTAGCAAAACCAAAACAGGCACAGTATTGGGTACACCAACTTATATGTCACCAGAACAACTCGCCGGTAAAAAAGTTGATGGCCGCTCGGACTTATACAGTTTAGGGGTGATGTTTTATCAAATGTTAGCAGGCACTGCTCCTTTTAGAGCGGACTCAATGGCTGCTTTGATGTTTAAAATTACCAATGAGCCACACGAATCTATTTTTGAAAAACGTCCTGACCTTGAAAGCCAATTGCCCTGCTTAGGTGCAGTGATTGACAAAGCCTTAGCTAAAAATGCCGATGATCGTTATCAAAACGGCCGTGAATTTGCTAGAGCGATTAAAGACTGTGTTGAATCTTGTGGTCAAAAACAAGTTTAACTCAAGGAGTAGAGTGTACTTTGAATACGCTGATGATGGTTGGCCACACCGACACAGGTAAAACACGCACCAGTAACGAGGACTGTATTTTGTGCTTGCCCTCATTAGGGATTGCGTTACTAGCCGATGGCATGGGTGGTCACAGCGCAGGTGAAGTGGCCAGTCGCACCGCTGTTGATGCCGCAAGTGCAATTCTAAAACAAACCATGCGTGGGGTGTCTCCTCATGAGCGTTTAGAAACTGCTTTACAAACGGCTCATGCCGTTATTCGAGAAAAATCCAAACATTCGGTGCGTTGCCGCGGGATGGGAACCACTTTTGTAGGCGTGATTATTGAAAATGGTTATTTGCATCATGCTCATGTAGGTGATTCTAGGGTCTATTTATTACGAGACGAATCCCTGATGGCGGTTACCCATGACCACTCTTTATTACAAGAATTTATAGACCAAGGCTTTTATAGTCGTGAAGAAGCCGAAGAAAAAGTGTCACGTAATATTTTAACGCGTGCTTTAGGATTAGAGCCCCATGTGACGATTGATTATGATTATCTTAAAATCAATCAAGGTGACCGTTTTTTATTATGTAGCGATGGCTTATACGAAATGCTCTCTGATGACGAGCTAGCTGCATTATTAGGGCGCGACCACGATATTGAAGGTATTGCGTTAGATCTGTTAGAGCTAGCAAATGCACGCAAAAGTAAAGATAATGTCTCGGTCATTGTTATTGCAGCTCTTTAGGGTTTTTTATGTATAAATTTACAGCGTCTGTATTATGTTTTGCGATATGCCAAGCCAGTTTTGCCGCAGGGATTGTGATTGAAGAGAAATCTCTTAGCAAAAGCCCCACCCCCGAACCTGTTGCCGCACCCGTTATTAATGTTGAGTCCACGCCAACCATGCAATGGCAACTCTTTCAAAAGGTGCAACAACTGCAACAAGAACTACGTGAGCTAAATGGCGCACTTGAGGTGCAAGCCAATATTATTGAGCGTATGAAACAAGATGCACGTAATCGTTATTTAGACTTAGACCAACGCCTGACCGAGCTAAATAATCGCACCACTGCTGCCGAAGCAAGTGCCGCAGCTAATGCAGCCGCTAATAATAGTACGGCAACCTCGGCTAGTACCGCCACCACAGAATCCAAACCCGAAGCCACACCTGTCAACCCTGACGACGACAAACGCGATTACTACGCTGCCTATCAAACCTTTAAAAATGGTGGGCCAAACAAAGCTATTAACCCGATGCGTAATTTTATTAAGACCTATCCACAAAGTACGTTTATTCCGAGTGCCTATTATTGGTTAGGGGAGTTTTATTTGGCTGCTAGCCCTGCCGATGTTAATAACGCAAAAAAAAGCTTTAAAATTGTGGTTGATAACTATGCCGATTCTGCCAAAGCCTCTGCTGCGTTACTCAAACTTGCCAGTTTTGCCGACGTTGATGGAAAAACTCCAGATGCTATTAAATATATGCAGCGTATTATTAAAGAGTTTCCTCAGTCTGACGAAGCCAAAGCCGCTAAAGTGTATTTAACTGCGCAAAAGATTAGTGTTCCTGAAGATAAAAAACCTGCTACGCCTGTTAAAACAGCAGACAAAGCTAAAAAATAAACTCAGCACCCTCACCTCAATCCTCTCCCATTGGGAGAGGAAGCCTTAGAGAAAGAAGACTTCTGTTAGGCCAAACAGCTTCGATTTATGCTAAAATCCGCGCCTTATTTTTGGCTATGTAACAGGCTTTTACCGTGACTAGCATTTTATCGTCCGAATTACGTCTTACTGAGATTTTTTATTCCTTACAAGGCGAAGCGCGTAGCGTGGGTGTGCCAACGGTGTTTATTCGCCTAACAGGTTGCCCCCTACGCTGCCAATACTGCGACACCACTTACTCCTTTACAGGTGGCGAAAAATACAGCCTAGAGCAAATTTTAGCGCAAGTCGCCAGCTATGGCGCACGTTATGTGTGTGTGACAGGTGGCGAACCTTTAGCACAACCTAACTGTTTATTACTGCTTACTGCTTTATGTGATGCAGGTTATAACGTGTCATTAGAAACCAGCGGCGCACTCGATGTAAGCCAAGTGGATGTGCGAGTGAGTAAAGTGCTTGACCTTAAAACACCCGACTCTGGCGAATCACATCGTAATTTATACGACAACGTGCCACACCTTACCCCTCACGACCAAATCAAATTTGTGATTTGTAGCAAACGTGACTACGACTGGGCGCGTTTTAAACTCGATGAATATCAATTAATACCGCGTGTCAGTGATGTGTTGTTTTCGCCAAGTTATGGCCAACAAAACCCCACCGAACTAGCACAATGGATTTTGGATGACAAACTAGCCGTACGCTTACAATTGCAATTACACAAATTTTTATGGAATAACGAAGCAGGTCACTAATCATGTCCCTTACTTGTAAACCACGCGCTGTTGTCTTGTTATCAGGCGGTTTAGACTCCGCCACCTGTTTAGCCTTAGCGCAACAAACATACGACTGTTACGCCCTTAGTTTTGCCTATGGTCAACGCCATAACAGCGAACTAGCCGCCGCCTCGCGTTTGGCGCAGGCATTAGGTGCCAAAGACCATCGTATTATTAACATTGATTTAGGCGGCATTGGCGGCTCAGCCCTCACCGACACCTCGATTGATGTACCCGAACACGCCAGCGAAGGCATTCCTGTGACCTATGTGCCTGCACGTAACACGGTGTTTTTATCGTTTGCCCTAGGCTTTGCCGAAGTGATTAAAGCCGAAGCGATTGTGATTGGTGTAAACGCGGTTGATTATTCGGGTTATCCTGATTGTCGCCCCGAATATATTGCGGCGTTTCAACAATTAGCCAATTTAGCCACCAAATCAGGCGTAGAAGGTTTAGCACTCACGATTCAAACCCCGTTATTACATTTATCTAAAGCCGATATTATTAAACAAGGCATGATGTTAGGTGTGGATTATTCGCTGACAGTATCTTGTTATCAAGCTGACTTAAATGGCAAGGCCTGTGGCAAATGTGATAGCTGTCGCTTACGTAAAGAAGGTTTTTTGGCCGCAGGACTTGCAGACCCCACGCGCTACCGTTAAAGTCGAGGCCACGTTTTTAGGCTCACGAGGATACAACATGGATAATCATTTAGTTTTAGCGGCATTGGGTGGCGACAAAACAGGGATTGTGGACGAGATTTCGCGTACCGCAACCGAAGCCAAATGTAATATTGCCGATAGCCGTATGATTGTCATGGGGCAAGAATTTTCTATTATTATGATGTTGTCTGGCACATGGGACGCGATTGCTAAGTTTGAGAGTCAAGTGCATCAACTCGAAGAGCGTTTGCATTTGTCTATTATTACCAAACGCACTCAAGCACGCACCCCACAACGCGAGTCTTTGCCGTATCGTATTGATGTGGTTGCCTTAGATAACCCTGGTATTGTTCACGAAATTGCTAACTTTTTTGCCAGTCAGCAAATGAATATTGAGTCTTTAGAAACCAGTACCTATGCCGCGCCACATACAGGCTCGCCGATGTTTGCGTTAAATATGGTAGTAAATATTCCTGCAAAAGCGCATTTAGGCTCACTACGCGAAAACTTTATTTTATTTTGTGATGACCTTAATTTAGATGCGATTTTAGAACCTTATAAAAACTAGGGTCTGTTGATGTTTGAGCGTGCGCCTATTTTTGACTGAATTTTGAGCATATCATGCTATTCTTCCCTCACTCTAGCTCTCTCCCACAGGGAGAGAGAACTCCCTCTCCCGTTGGGAGAGGGTTGGGGGTGAGGGCTAAGTCAAAACATCAACATCCCCTAAAACCAAATACATAAAACATACGTTAGGAATTTTTATGTCTATACAACTTGGTGACACCTTACCTGATTTATTAGTCAACACCTCCACACAACAACAAGTACCATTATCTGATTTAATTGCAGGTCGTCAGGCAGTTATTTATTTTTACCCTAAAGATGCTACCCCTGCTTGCACTACAGAGGCACAAGATTTTAGAGACTTAACACCAAATTTTACGGCCATAGACTGTGTGATTATTGGCGTATCGCGTGATAGCGTTAAATCGCACCAAAAATTTACAGCCAATGAATGTTTAGAGTTTGAATTGATTAGCGATGTGGACGAAGCCGTTTGTAATGCTTTTGGGGTGATTAAACTTAAAAATATGTATGGCAAACAGGTCATGGGTATAGAAAGAAGCACGTTCTTTTTTGATGCTCAAGGCAAGCTACAAACCGTGTGGCCTAAAGTTAAGGCACAAGGCCATGCGGCGGCAGTGCTAAAGCATATTGAGGGGCTTTGATTGAGAGCCTGTTAACCTCTTTTAACTTAATTTTAAATCTGTAGGGGCGCATGATTGCGCTCTATTTTTGGTAAAGGGTGTGTACTCTTCGCGGATGGTGCAACCATGCACCCCTACGAATAATAACGTTGCCTCTTTTGGCAAACGTCAACAGTAGCGTGTGGTTGACGGAGGAAACCCACGATTTATTAACAAAATCAATGTGATGGGTTTCGTTCCTCAACCCATCCTACCGAACTAGGTGCTGTTCTTACCAAGCGTACATAGCCAACCAAATTTTTTTCGTTTTTAAGTTTTACATCAATAGACCCACCATTGCGAACACTAAAAATGTGGACATCCTCTTTAATATGTGGAAGATTTAGGTTATATGGCTTGATCCAGTGTATAAAAAAAACAGTCTCTGCCTGCTCATAAAAATTAAAGCCCTGTTTAGTCACATATCCCGTTTTCTTAGCAAATGAGAGACCTAATAACTCATGATAGGTGGGTAAACGCCAACCTGTATCCTTAAATCGCTCTAAATAGGCATTCTTCTCGTCCCAACTCATTAACTCGGCTTTACCTGTGAGTTGAGCATCTTGCCAATGCTCACCCATGCAACAACGCTGCCAAATAAGATTGGTGTTGGCATCATACCACTGGTCTGATACAGGAATTAATTCCTCATCGGGATTAAGTTTGAATTGTGTAATTAACTGTTGAATTCTGTCTGCTTCTAGACGTTTTTCTTCTTCTTTTAATAAAGGATATTGTTGCCAAAACGTGTTGGGGTTAATCTCTTCTTCAAGATACTGTACTAATTTGGGCCATTCTGTGACACGCTTTGGGCCATCATTTGCGCCAAAACTCTTATTAGCTTCAAAAAAGCTTCTTAATTTATCGTATTCAGGATTATTGGCTAAACGGGCAATAATTAATTGTTGAGGACAATAAAACTCCATGCCTCTAAATCTATCAGGCGTAATAAACGTGCGCTCTGATTTCGGCTTTAATGGAAGTGGTGGGCCTTTTATAGTATCAACATAACTTAGCGGTTGTTTTGATAACCACCCATTAACAAAACTATCCAACCCCTTAATGTCAGTAGTCTTGTCAAAAATGAGTTTAATAATGTAGTTAATAACATCGTTAATATGGCATTGTGCTAAGCGTTCGCTCAGTGGTGAGGCTCTGCAATAATTAACATCGGTAAATGCTTCTAATCCAATTGAAAATACCCCATCTAGCTGCTTATAAAAATCAAATTTATGATAAATGTCACTGGCCGCATGGCATTTCATATAAAAACGGGTATGGTTCCAAAAATACGGGCTACTACCTACATGAACAAACTTCAAGTATTGTTGCCCTATTTCGACTTCTCGACAGTACCATGAATAATAAACATCATTGTTTTTATTTTCGAAGATTTTAACTAATTTAAAACCATAGTCTCCTAATCCTTTATCTAGTAATGGTCTAATCCACACAGAGTAATCATATTCCGTGGTTGGCAACTTTGTTTCTTCATAAGCCAAACGTACTTCATCAGCCTCAGCCAATTCTCCTAATAATGCTGACCATTCGTCTTCGGCACCGTATGGCCTGATTTTTCCTGTTGGCAAAAAAGCCATTGCTATTTCTTCGTCAGCAACAATCAAATTATAATCTAGTGCAAGTTGAACGATGTCACGCAAGGGGCGTTGCCATTCGTCTTCTGGTATTTCTATCATCACTGCTTTAGTTGTTGCATGTTTAACAACATAAGCTGCTTGTTTAAAAAAACTACGGTTATAATCAATCCGATTGCTATGTTGATTTAATGCGTCAGCAAAAGCTAATAAATTAGCGGAGGGGCTTTGTTCTATCTCGGCATAATCACCCCCACTTTCGAGCAATTCGTTAAAATCTTTGCTTAAATCGGCTGCACTCGCTTCCCAAATGTATATATCATGACGATTCATCGCTTACTCCTTTCAATGGCTTAACTATTCGCCTTTTTTAATTTCAAAAATAAAGTCTTCATTTTGTTGTGTTGCAGACAACAAGCTATGAGGGCTACGTTGTAAAAAAGCCACAAAATCTCGCTGCGAAACGGGGTCTGTGGTCATGACTGTTAACACTTCTCCCACATTGAGTTGATGTAAACTCTGCTTTAATTTTAACAAAGGCATAGGGCAACGTAGGCCTCGCGCATCAAGGATATTCATTTGACCTTCCTATTTACTTATATTTTATTGACAACGTATGGCTCATTATTTTAAGTCACTGTTATTGCTGGGTTTGGTGTTGGCAAACACACCGCTTGTGAGCAATGCACAGCCCGATAATCCCCTACCCGATTTTGCCACATTTAGCACCAACGCGGCACAAGAGTATGCGATTGGTCGACAATTTTTGCGTGAATTACGCGCCACCACGCCCGTTTTAAGTGACCCATTACTTAATAGCTATTTAGAAAACTTAAGCTACAAGTTGGCATTTGCAGCTCAAAGCAAGCATCAACAATTACAATTAGTACTATTACCCGACAGAAACATTAATGCCTTTGCGGTCATGGGTGGCGTGATTGGTGTTAATGCAGGCTTAATATTACACGCCGATAACGAAGCCGAAATTGCGGCGGTATTAGCGCACGAATTAGCTCATATAGACCAACATCATTATGCTCGTACCAGTCAAGCTCACAGCAATGACAATATGCTGTATTTGGCGGCATTATTAGCCAGTATTGCCTTAGCCAGCGCGAGTAATAGTGATGCAGGGTTAGCACTTGGTTTATCGACCCAAGCTATGATGATAGATAAACAATTAGGTTTTAGCCGTTTGCATGAGCGTGAGGCTGACCATATTGGGATGCAAACTTTAGTGGCCGCAGGGTTTAACCCTCAAGCAATGGCCGATTTTTTTGTAAAAATGGACAAACAAGCACGTGTGTTAGGTTTAATGCCAGAGTTTTTATTAACCCATCCATTAAGCCAAGAACGTATTGCCGATAGTACCTTACGCGCCCGACAATTGCCTAAAACGGGCGAATTAAACAGCCTTGATTATTTGTTAATTCGCACGCGCTTGTTGGCTATTATTAACAGTAAAGATATGGGCAATATTTCTCTTTTACAAAAGCAACTACAAGAGCAACCCAATAATCAGGTTAATCGACTGGCGTTAGTTTTTGCTTTGTTAAATGCCGACCAGTACCAAGCAGCGCGTGAAGAAGTTAAAATTTTACGGCAACAAGCACCACAGCGTATTGATTATGTGATTGCTCAAGCAGATATTGAGTTAGCCGATAATCAGCCAAAAACAGCATTAGAAATTTTACAACAAGCTTTATTGCTTAATCCGCACAACGATGCGCTACGTTTTTATGCCGCGAGTGCAGCAATAAAAAGCCAAGAATATCCACTGGCACTCACATGGCTTACGCCTTTATCTTTTGAGCGACCCGAAGACCCGTATGTGTGGCAAAAGCTCATCGAGGTTTATCAGGCACAAAAAGACGCGTTACATTTATTAAAAGCGCGTGCCGAATATAGCTTTTTGGTGGGAGATATAGACAAAGCCCTTAAAGACCTTGAGCAAGCCAAAAAACTGGCTCAAAATAATTATCCTTTATTGGCTAAAATTAATGCCCGATTTTTGGCGTTGACTGAGCTAAAAGCTAATACTAAAAAGTTGCGTTAGGATGAGGGCTGTTGACTTTTGAGCACCTGCCTATTTTTGACCGAATTTTGAGCATATTATGCTATTCTTCCCTCACTCTAGCTCTCTCCCAACGGGAGAGAGAACTCCCTCTCCTACGGGAGAGGGTTGGGGTGAGGGCTAATTCAAAACGATCTAGCTAAAAGCCAAAAACGGCACACTTTCACCTTGTACAACGGTTGCACCTGTTTCTATGATTGCAAAACCATCTGCCCACACAGCCGAAGACAACACGCCACTACTTTGATTAGTGTGTTTTTGCAGTCTTAAACCTTGCTCAGTCATAGCCAAACGAACTCGCAAATATTCACGCCGATTTTGGGATTTTTTGACTTCAAAATCACAAGCAACAGGAATGGCTTGAGGCATGACACCGTGTTTTTGTCCTTGACGATACGCCAAAAATACCCGTGCCAATAAGTTAAAAGTCACAAACACCGACTGCGGATTACCTGGTAAGCCAATAAAAGGAGTTTCTGCAATTGAGCCAAACGCCAAAGGTTTGCCGGGTTTAATGGCTATTTTCCATAAGTCCAAATGGCCAATTTGGGTTATTGCCGCTTTAATATGGTCTTCTTCACCCACCGACACGCCGCCTGTGGTCATAATGACATCGGCTTGTTGCGCTGCCTGTGATAAGCTGGCGATGGTATCTGGTAAATTATCGGCTATAACTCCGCCATTAATTGCCTCGCAACCACACTGGGTTAATAAGCTATGTAGCAAAACACTGTTACTGTTATAAATCTGCCCTACTTTTAAGGTTTGATTGGCGGCAACTAATTCGTCACCTGTGGCAAAATATATGACTTTTAAGCGTTGATATACCTTAACGGTATCTAGCCCAATGGTTGCTAATAGTCCCAAAGCAGCAGGTGTAAGTTTTTGGCCTTGCCGTAAAATGGTGTCGCCTTGTTGAATATCTTGACCTTGTGGGCGAATATTGGCTTGCTCTTTTGGCCACACAAGCACTTTAACGCGACCATCTGCCAAAACTTCGCAGTTTTCTTGCATCACAACCGCGTTTGCCCCTTGGGGAATCACTGCGCCTGTAAAAATCCGTGCCAGTGTGCCGTGTTGTAAGTTTTGAGGTTGACTACCTGCGGCAATCCGTTGACTAACATCATAAATATCATTGGCTTGTTGCGCTTGAGTATGCAGCGCGTAACCATCCATTGCTGAGTTAGCTTGTGGCGGCACATCCAAACTCGACACCACATCTTGAGCCAATATTCTGCCCAAAGCCTGTGTTAATAAAATATCTTCTACTTTAGGCAACACAGTACACGCCGCACGTTGTAACTGTGATAAGGCGGCATCAACACTTAATACACCCGTATTTGGGCAGCAATCATCACTCATTAATTACGACTCCCACAAGCCTCTGCTTTTTTAAGGTTTGCAACAAAATTACAAGGCCCTTGTTGGCTATCTAATTGTGGCGAAATAATATTAATCCATGCTGTTTTACAGGCATTGGTCGAACCGGGCATACAAAAAATTACGGTGTTGTTGGTCATACCTGCCAATGCACGAGATTGTAAGGTGCTAGTGCCAATTTCTATCATCGAAAAATGTCTAAATAGTTCACCAAAGCCTTCAACGTGTTTATCAAACAACACGCTAACTGCTTCGGGGGTGCTGTCTCTGCCCGAAAAGCCTGTGCCGCCTGTAATTAAAATCGCTTGCACTTGTGAACTGGCAATCCATGCCGAAACGGTGGCGCGAATTTGGTAAATATCATCTTTGATAATCTGACGCTCTGCTAACTGATGCCCTGCACCTGTTAATGCGTCAATTAAATATTGGCCTGAGGTGTCGGTTTCTAGGCTGCGGGTATCGGATACCGTTAAGACGGCTATTTGTAAGGCAACAAATGGTTTTTCAAATTTACTGTGGCTCATATAAAAATCTCTCATTCAAAATAGGGCGTGTATAAATTATCCGCCTGTCATATTCATAAAACGTACAATTTGCGGTTGGTCATCTAAATCAAAATGATGACGCTCAGGCTTTAGCGGCAAGGCATTAAACAAGGTATCTATTAACGGTTGGTCGTCGTGTAAAAAGTTGCGTAATGGGGCTTTTAAATCGGCAGAATGTTCGTTACCTAAACACAATAATAACCGCCCTTCTACCGTGACGCGCACGCGGTTACAGGTATCACAAAAATTATGGCTATGGGGCGAAATAAAGCCAATTCGATTTTGACTGTCTGCCATACGATAATAACGCGCGGGGCCGCCTGTGTTGTCGGTGGCGGCCAATAGAGGATACTGCTGAGTGATGATTTGACGAATTTCGTCATTGCTAATATGGGTTTGTGAACGCTGATGCTCAGTGATTACACCTAAAGGCATTTCTTCAATAAAGGCTAAATCGAGTTGTTGCTGACGCGCAAAATCCACAATATTTATAATTTCGTCATCGTTACGGCCACGCAAAATAACGCAATTTAATTTAATGTTTTTAAAGCCTGCGGTTTGGGCAGCTTTAATACCTGCTAATACATCACTCAATTGGCCTGTACGGGTAATTTGATGAAAACGCTCAGGCTGTAAGCTATCTAAGCTAATATTAATACGGCCTAAACCCGCGTCTTTTAAAGGCTGTGCCAAACGGACTAACTGCGAACCATTGGTGGTTAAGGTGAGTTCTTTTAGCCCCTCAAGTGCAGCAAGCTTTTGTACCAGCCACACAATATTTTGCCTAATTAATGGCTCGCCACCCGTTAAACGAATTTTGGTAACGCCCAAGCTCACCAAAACACGCCCTAAGCGGTACAGTTCTTCTAAACTTAAAATTTGCTGACGCGGTAAAAAGGTCATGTCCTCGCTCATGCAATAGATACAGCGAAAGTCACAACGGTCGGTTACCGATAAGCGTACATAAGTTATTTGGCGACCAAAGCCGTCAATTAAACGAGATTTTTGCATAAGCATTTATTCAAACTAAAATTTAGACTATCTATAACCCTCACCCCACCCCTCTCCCGTAGGAGAGGGAGTCCTCTCTCCCTGTGGGAGAGAATTAGAGCGAGGGCAAAAATACAATGGCATAAAGTCATACCTATGTTGTAGCCTGTTTTGGCTCAAAATGCCATTGGCCAAAAGTATAGGGTGACACTGTACCTTAGCCAGTCGCTTTGTCGGCCACTTTAGCCAACTGCCACAAATGCTCCATTTCGGCTAAGTCTGTTTGACTAAAATCTTTAGCCTGCTCACGCAATTTATCTTCAATAAAGTTAAAACGCCGTACAAATTTTTCGTTAGCTAATTTTAAAGTATATTCACTATCTAATTTTAAATGGCGCGCCAAATTAACGACACAAAATAACAAATCGCCTAATTCTTCTTGTATGGTGTCGGGTGTTTCGTTAATGGCTTGTTGTACTTCGTCTAATTCTTCTCTAATTTTTAAAATCACAGCGCGGGTATCGTTCCAGTCAAAGCCCATTTTGGCCACTGTTTTTTGAATTTTTTCGGCACGCGTTAAGGCTGGCTGGCCTGTTGCTACCGCATCTAATAAATAACGACGTTGTTTAGTGGTATTAAATTTTTGTTCTTGGGCTTTGATGTCTGCCCATTGTTGGCTCACTTGCTCTGGCGTTAAATTGTTGGCTTGTTCAAATACATGAGGATGGCGGCGTATCATTTTTTGGCTAATGGCATTAACGACATCATCAAAACTAAATAAGTTTTGCTCTTGAGCAATTTGCGACTGAAACACCACTTGTAATAATAAATCACCTAACTCATCACACACATGCGGATAGTTTTTTTGTGCAATGGCTTCGGCTACTTCGTGTGCTTCTTCGATGGCATACGGTGCAAGGCTATCAAAAGTTTGTTGTTTATCCCAATTGCAACCCTGCTCAGAACGTAAGGTTTGCATGATTTTTCGTAAATCGTCGATACCGTAAGCCATTATTTTTTCTCTTAAATTTGCCAAAGTCTAAGTTTGTTCTATGTTTGTACCTAGAGTCAAATATCTGTCACTAATCATCAATCAGCGGCTTTTTGGACTGTTCTACAATTCACTCCCTTAAAAATGAGGTTTTAATAATGAAATATCGCCATTTATTAGTCATGTTACTGCTTAATATATTGCTACAACCCGTTTGGGCAGGACAAGCCGAAGACATTGCCCAAGCTGCCGACAAACAAGTACATGGTTATGGCGACAGCACCGCCACCTTACAAATGACGCTCATTAGTGCTAACAACGACACTGCAACGCGCAGTATTCGCGTAAAAAGCCTCGATTTAGGTCAAGAAGGCGACCGTAGTTTATTGATTTTTGATACACCACGCGATGTATCGGGTACGGCTTTATTGTCTCATACCCAAGCAACTGGCGATGATTTGCAATGGCTTTATTTGCCTAGCTTAACCCGTGTTAAACAAATTTCGGGGCGTAATAAATCGGGCCCTTTTATGGGGTCGGAGTTTTCTTTTGAAGACATGATTATTTCGTATTGGCAAAAATACAGCTATAAATTAGTTAAAGAAGAAAAATGTGGTGCAAACAATAGCCTAAGCTGTGCAGTCCTCGAAAAAACACCGTTAGACAAAAACTCTGGCTATAGCAAACAATTAGTTTGGATAGACAAACAAAACTATCTGCAACATAAAATTGAGTTTTATGACCGCAAAAATAGCTTATCTAAAGTGTACACCGCCACCGACTTTAAAAAATATAAAGACAGCTTTTGGCGACCTAGCCAAATGCTGATGGTTAACCAGCAAACACGCCGTCAGACCCGTTTAGATTGGTCTGATTATCAATTTAAAACAGGACTTAGCAAAGAGGACTTTAGCGAAAATGCACTTAAACGCCAAAAGTAACCTAAGCAGTTTTATTGAGTAAGTATTATGTCGCGTTTTTTAGTGTATAGCTGTTTGCTTATTGGGTGCAGTCCTGCCCTTGCCCTCGAATTGAAGCATGAAGCTCGTGTAGAGCTACGTTCTTATTTTGAGCAAGGCGCACAAGGCCAAAGCCAATATACAGGCTCATTGGCTTTACAAAGCGAAGCGAACCACCAAATTAATGAACAACAACAAGCCCAAGTTAAAGTATTTGCGCGTTGGGACGAACAAGACAGCCATCGCTCTAGTGTTGATGTGCAAGAAGCCTTATGGACGTATGCCAAACAACAATGGCAACTACGCGCAGGCATAGGACAAGTTTTTTGGGGAGTTACCGAAGGTCAACATTTAGTTGATGTGGTTAATCAGCGTAATTACCTCGAAAGTATTGATGGCGATATTAAACTGGGTCAACCTTTAATAAATGTCAGTTTTGAGCAAGAGCAACATTTGCTTGATGTGTACTTGTTACCTTATTTTAGAGAGCAGCCCTTTGCGAGTTATGATGGCCGTTTACGCTTGCCGTGGGTAGTAGAAGATGATGCCCGTTATGAATCGGGAGCTAAAAATCATCGTATTGATGCGGCATTACGCTACCAATTTAACGCACAAGGTTTACGTTTAGGCTTGAGTGCGTTTAGTGGTACATCTCGTGAGCCATTATTACAACCCAATGTTGACCCTACAAAATTAAGCTATACAGGCTTTGTACCAACGGGCTTAGTTGCAGACTATCAACCCACTTTAGTGGCCTATTACCCTGTTATTGCACAGCTTGGCCTTGATGTGCAATACATTGTGGGTGATTGGTTATTAAAGCTCGAAACGATACAGCGTCATGGCATGGGTAATGCCTATACCACCAGTGATGTAGGCTTTGAATATACCCAAGTAGGTGCATTTGGCTCGATGCTTGATGTAGGTTGGTTAGCCGAATACTTACACGATAGCCGCAACAACAATGCGACTCATAGTTTTGAACATGATGTGTTATTAGGTTGGCGTGTCGCCTTTAACGATACGCGTTCTAGTGAACTATTAACAGGTGTCGTTACCGACACTCAGTCCCATGAGCAAGCATGGAAAATCAAAGGCAGCACTCGACTGCATGATAACGCCAAACTCTCTGTAGAAGGTCGGTTTTTTAATACCAAACAGGCAACCCCTTCTGCTTTTGAGGTGCTTAGCCTCACTGCCTCAAACCAAAAATTAGCCGTATTAAGTGACGACAGTTTTATTAAAACTGAATTAACGATTTACTTTTAAGAGATTTTTTAACATGACAACTGCTCAACTTAGTTTACAAGATGCGTGGCCACGCCGCTTTTTAGCATGGATAAACCAGCGTTTTCCGTTTTCTCATGCATTGTTATTTTTTATTTTGTATTTAACCGCAGCGGCGATTGTACGCGCCTCCAACAACGACAGCATTTTGCAATGGCACGATGTCATGGGCTGCGTGGTCACTTGGTCGTTCTTTTTGGTATTACGCATTTTTGATGAACACAAAGATTACGAGTTAGACTGCCAAAATCATCCGCAACGGGTATTACAAAGTGGCTTAATTACCCTTAATCATTTAAAAATTGTGGCGGCTTTGGCTATTAGCTTACAAGTTGGCTACGCTATTTATGTAGATGGTGGCTTGGGTGCTACCTTTGTTGCATGGCTGATGATGTTTGCATGGACGTGTTTGATGGGTAAAGAGTTTTTTATTGCCGATTGGCTAACGCGCCATTTAACGTGGTATGCGGTGTCACACATGATGGTCATGCCCTTGATTGTATGGTGGTTGGCTAATATGGCTTTGCCTCACACCGCGCTTTCTTTGCCCTTACAAGCCTTAATGAGCTTGGCTTTTATTAGTGGTTTTTGTTTTGAAATCACCCGCAAAACCAAAGGCCCCGAAGAAGAACGCGATACCATCGAATCTTACTCACGCATATTTGGCACACGTGGTTCTGCCGTTGTGGTGATGGGTTTATTAACTGCGATGGTTGCTAATCAAACCTTTTTGATTACTCAACTTAGCAGCAGCTTTCCTATTTGGGCAGGCGCAATTTTGGCAGTGTTTTATGGTTTAGGCATGATGCAATTAGCCAAATTTATTCAAGCACCCTCGATTAAAGGCCGCGAAAAAAACGAAGCCGTGATTGCCTTTACCATGCTTGTGGGTTACGCCGTATTAATTGCGGTGGTTATTAGCTCTCACTCTAGTCCCACTTTGTAAGGAGTCTATAAATGACTAATCCACGTCCTTTTATTTTTTCTCCTCACTATTTGTTTGGTGACGAGCATCAAGCTAAGTGTTCTTTTAATTATCAAGAGCAACGACTTTTTGGCCAACCGATTGATGTAGCCAAAGGCCAATTGTGTATTTCTATCCCCGAAGATAGCCCAATTATTCCCAATATAGGTAGTCGCTTAGATTTAATTCATTTACACGTTGCTAATCGAGATTTTATTTTGCCCTGTATGTATGTGCAAAAAGTTAACCAATCACCCTATCACCCCATTGAATTGCATTTACATAGTGAGTCTTGTGAAGAAAGTAATGCCATATTATGGGAGGTCAGCTATTTATTACGCTCGATGCCTGCTTTAGAGGGTGAGATTTTTTACACCGACAGCACCTTACCCAAGATACCCGCACGCGGCTTATATACCGAAGAAGCACGTCAAGACCGTTTAAACTTTGTACGCGAAAAAACCCAAGCACAGCTTAGCGAAGTGCAACATACTCGTTTAGACCCACGCAAATTAGTCAGTAATATTGAAGCCTTAATTGGCACAGTAGAAATTCCTGTAGGGGTTGCAGGACCATTACATATTAAAGGCAATCATGCAGGCGGTTTATTTTACGCTCCCCTAGCCACTACCGAAGGCGCATTAGTGGCTTCGGCAACACGCGGCGCAACGGCTTTGTCGCGCTCAGGTGGGGTAACAACACGGGTTTTGGGTCAACGTATGATGCGTGTGCCTGCCTTTACTTTTGACAATATGAGTAATGCGCTGTTTTTTGCCGAATGGGTTAAAGACCATTTTAGAGATTTGGCCGAAGAGGTCACCAAATACTCCAACTATGCCACTCTCGTACAAATTGACCCCCATGTGATGGGGCGTAGCGTACACGTGCAGTTTATTTATGAAACAGGCGATGCCGCAGGCCAAAACATGACTACCACTTGCACGTGGCAAGCGTGTAAATGGATTATGAAAGCCCTACGCCGTTTTGAAGGCTTACGCATCGAAAACTTTTTAATTGAATCCAATTTATCTAACGATAAAAAAGTAACCTATCAAACCTTTTTAAAGGGTCGTGGTATTAGGGTCATGGCAGAGTGTTTATTAACTGCCGAAAGCTGTGAAAAAATTCTTAAAGTTAGTCCTAAGCAATTAGCCACTGCATATCAAAGTTTTGTGATGGGGTCGATTAGTGCAGGCATGATTGGTATTAACATTAATGTTGCCAATATTATAGGCTCAATGTTTACTGCTTTAGGTCAAGACATTGCCTGTGTGCATGAATCATCTTTAGCACAATTACACATCGAACTTACCGAAGATAACAGCGCCTATTGCACCCTCACTCTGCCTAGCTTAGTCATTGGTACAGTCGGTGGCGGTACTAATTTGCCACAACAGCGCGAATGTTTAGAGATGATTGGCTGTGCAGGGCCAAATAACGCCCATAAACTAGCCGAAATCATTGCAGGCTTTTGTTTGGCTTTAGACATTTCGACCTTATCGGCCATTGCCGCCGATCACTTTGCCCGCGCCCACGAAAAATTAGGCCGTAATCGTCCTGTTAATTATCTTAAAATGGGTGATTTAGATAACAACTTCTTTAACCTCGCTTGCAATAACATAGACCCCCAAAGCCCGTTAATTATTAAAGCTATTAGTCAGACTTATCAGTCTAAAGGCTCTAGTATTATTACCGAGCTTACCTCACACAAAACTAATAAGCTGATTGGTCACTTTCCTTTTGCTTTAAAAACCATTGATGGCCAAGAAATTGATGTGATGGCCAAAATTAAGCCTTTAGATGAAGAAGTGATTATCATGCTTAACAGCATGGCTGCCATGTGTGATACCCGTTTGTCACAATCTTTTAATCATTTTAGGCATCAAATTGGCTTTAAAGGTTGTCACGTTAAAGAATTGGCGGTGATGTCACAACAAGACCCACGCTTTACCCAATTCGCCCCTAAAGTTTATGGCATTATTCAAGACCCTGAGCGCGAAGCCTATGTGATTGTGGTTGAGCATTTACAAGATGTAGAGCTTTTAGACAGTGCCGATGATACCCATGACTGGAGTCGAGGCCATATCGAAGCCGCGATTAAAGGCATTGCCCAAGTACACAGTATTTGGTACGGCAAAGAAGATGAATTAAAACAACAGTCTTGGATGATTGACTACCCCACCGCGCAAGGCATGGAAGATAAGCTACGCCTATGGGAGTTATTAGGTGTACATGCGCGTGAGGAGTTTCCTGAATGGTTCTCGGAAGAAGACCTCGATGCCTTTAGAGAAATTGTACATAACATTAAAGATTGGTGGCCTGCCATCGAAGCCATGCCACGCACTTTAATTCACAATGACTTTAACCCACGCAATATTGCCTTTAGACGTGATGCTAACGACGAACTACGCCTTTGTGCTTACGATTGGGAATTGGCCACGCTGCATTTGCCACAACATGATTTGGCCGAATTATTAGGCTTTACCTTATTTGACCCTATAGAACACGCAGAAGTAAATCATTACATCGAATTACATCGCACCGAATTAGAAAAACACAGCGGCCAAAAAATTGACCCCATTCAATGGCGACAAGGTTATGTGTTAGCGTTGATGGACTTACTAGTTAATCGTTTACCGATGTATATGATGGCACACACCTTCCGTCATTATGAGTTTATGGAGCGTGTTTATCGAGCCTTCCGTAATCTATTAGATTTGGAAGGGGTTGGCCGCAAATGAAACAATCTATTTATAACGCACAAGATGCCCTGTTTTTAAGCCCTGATTTATTAGGTGGCAAAGCAGCTAATTTGGCATGGATGACGCGCGAGGGTTTTGCTGTGCCTGCATGGTGGGTTATTACCACAGCGGCTTTTAGTCAACTACTCAACGAAAATGGCTTGGCCGACTTTGTAGAAAACGCCCTATCTGGCTTTAGCGCAAGCAGTGATTTAAGCCAATTAGAACCCATTGCCGCCGAGATTCGCGCTAAAATTTTGGCCGCTACAATTCCAAAAAGTTTAGCGATAGAGTTAGAAGATTATTTTGGCGCATTAACAAATACCTATTTTGCGGTACGTTCCTCGGTATTAGGTGAAGATGCACAAGGCGCTTCTTTTGCAGGGCAAATGGATAGTTATTTGTTTCAACGTGGTTTAAACGCCATTAAAGAAAGCCTATTACAAGTGTGTGCCAGTGCCTTTAACACTCGCGCCCTGCATTATCGTTTAAGCAAAAATATTGCCTTAACCGATATTAGAGCCGCTGTAATTGTACAAGAAATGATTGAAGGCGAAGTCTCTGGCGTGATGTTTACTGCACACCCTACAACTGGCAGCCGCCAACACGCTTTAATTAGTGCCGCATGGGGCGTTGGTGAAGGCATTGTGGCAGGTATTTGCAATACCGACGAATATAGCATTGGCCTTTATCATAACCATATCGACAGCAAACTTGCCGATAAAGATATTGCCGTGGTCTTCGATAACCAAGCGCAACGTGGCACAATCGAGGTTCATACCCCAGAAGATAAACGCCATATTGCTTGCTTAAACACTCAACAAATCATTGAGTTACGCGATATAGGTAAAGCAATTGCCGAACATCGTCGTTTTCCTCAAGATATAGAATGGGCGTATAGCAAAGGTCAATTTTATATTTTACAAACGCGCCCTATTACCCGTTTGCCTGCCCCTACACAACCCACCGACCGCCGTGTGGTGTTTGATAACTCTAACATTCAAGAGTCGTATTGTGGCGTAACGACCCCACTTACTTTTTCGTTTGCCAATAATGCCTACCGTACTGTTTACGAACAAACCATGCGTGTTATGGGTGCGCCCGAAAAACAAATCCAAGACCACAAAGAGATGTTAGCTAATTTGTTGGGTTTAATTCACGGACGCATTTATTACAACATTAACAACTGGTATAGAGGCTTATTATTATTACCTGCCTTTAAAACCAATAAGTCTGATATGGAACGCATGATGGGTTTAACCGACCCTGTTGACCTCGTGCAAGACACGCAACTTAGCTTAGGTCAAAAAATTCGTAAACTGCCTCAAGTGTTACTTGCCCTGATGCGACTCATGAATGGTTTTAGAAAAATGCCGTTATTAGTCAATCAGTTTAGAGAGATGTTTAATGCTGTTTATCAAGAGATTCCACGACGCACTTTACACACCTTAACCACAGGTGAATTAGTCGAAAAAGCCCATTATTTAGACCGAGAATTATTACAAAAATGGACGACCCCGATTATCAATGATTTTTATGTGATGATGATGAATGGTCGTGTGCATCGCACCTTAGTCGAAGCAGGGTTTGAGCAACCTGCGGTACTACAAAATAACTTGCTGTCGGGCGAAGAAGGCATAGAAAGCACCGAACCCACCAAAATGTTATTAAGAATGTGTGCCTATGTGCGCTTACATAGCAGCCTACGCACGCTCATAGAAACAGGTGACAACAAAAACCTACTCGAACGCATTCAAGTACATAGCCCTGAGTTTTATGCTCAATGTAGCGAATATATCGAAAAATATGGCGACCGCACCATTGGCGAACTTAAATTAGAGTCGATTACCTTACGCCACGATGCCAGCTTTTTATTTGCGATTCTTAAAAACTATTTAAGCCGTGATGATTTAACGCCACAAACACTCTTGGCCAACGAAGCCCGTTTTAGAGGTCAGGCCGAAACAGATGCCTTTAGTGCAATAGCCAATCAATTTGGCCAACGCCGTTTAAGACAATTTAAAAAACACTTAGCAAAATTGCGTGATGCGATTCGTAACCGTGAAAATATGCGTTTAGCGCGTACCCGTATGTTTGCGTTATACCGTGATGTATTTTTGGAATTAGGCCAACAATTTGCCAGTGATGGCTTACTTGAGCAGCCGCGTGATATTTTTTATTTAAGCCTAGAAGAAATTTACGCATGGTATGACGGTCGTGCGGTACAAACCAACCTCAAAGGCTTAACGCAATTACGCAAAGCCGAATATCAAGGCTATGAGCAACAAGATTTACCACATCATTTTTGGGCGTATGGCATGGTGTATCATCATAATAGCTATGAGTACCCACACCAAGAAGTAGCTCACACCGAAGGCCATTTGCAAGGCACAGGCTGTTACCCTGGCATTGTGGATAACAACATCCGATTAATTTTTTCGCCTGATGATGAACTCTCACTCAACGGGCAAATTTTATGTACGGTACGTACCGATCCGGGTTGGGCACCACTGTTTCCAACCGCAGGCGGCATTTTGGTAGAGCGCGGCTCAACGCTATCTCACTCAGCGGTTGTTGCACGAGAGCTGGGCATTCCTGCTATTGTAGGTATTCCTAACATTACCAAAATTTTACAAGATGGCGAACGCGTTCGTATGGACGGCTCATTAGGTACAATCGAGCAATTGGAGTAGCACCATGAATAATAATTATATGGGTGAATGGAATAACAGCCAAAGTCTGCCCGAAGCCTTTATACAACTACCCTATCAAATTTATCAACATGATAACCATTGGTTAGGTGAAGATGAAAATAGTTTACGAGCGCAATTTAGTGCGGCTAACACATGGTTTAATGATGGCAAAGCATGGTTAGGTGTTATCGAAAACCAAGCGCGTGTCGTTGGTTTTGTAAGTGACAAACAAATCGTTGATGAGCAAAAAGCGGCTTTTTTTGGTTTTTGGGAAAGCACCGACAACTTAGAAGCCAATCAAACTTTATTTAGGGCATTAAGTGCATGGGCTAAAGAAAATGGCGCAACACACTTATATGGGCCAATTAACTTTAGTACCTTCTCGGCTAATCGTATTCGGGTTGATGCTTTTGAATATGGCGCATTTTTGGGCGAACCGTGGAATCCACCTTATTACAGTAAACTGTTAAATGCCTTAGGTTATGAAGAGCGTTATCGTTACTTATCGACTTTTAGCCCACTTGATGAGATTTATGAGTTTGTACAAAACATTTATTTGCCCATTAAGCCTTTTGTAGAGCAAAAATTTGTTTTTGAAGCCATGACACCCGAGTTTTGGTTAGAAAATTTACCGACGATGTATAGCTTTGTAAATAATGTCTTTAGAGAAAACTTTGCTTATACCCCCATTGATTACCCAACTTTTGAGCGTTTGTGTGGTGCAAATTTTGCCAATAAATTTTGCCCTAAAAGCTCAATTTTGGCTAAAACACTTGAGGGCGATATTGCAGGCTTCTTTTTGGTATATCCCGATTACAGCGAATTAGTCTCGCCGCAAAATCCTCATGCCATTAACCCTAACGACATTCGTTATGAGCTGCATTATCCCATGCTACAACAACCACGTATTGCCTTAGCCAAAACCGTCGGTGTGGCCAAGCCATATCGTGCCTTTAATTTATTTACTTCCATGAGCTGCGAACTCACTATGCGCTGCAAAGGCTTATACGATACCATGTGTGCGCCCCTGATGCGCTCCGACAATCCATCAGTGAGTTTTGCGGCCAAATATGGCAAATCACGTTTACACCATTACGCGCTTTATCAAGGAACACTATGAGCTTAGTTAATATATGCTCACGGATTTTTGACCACTGTCAACAACGCCCTAACCATTTAGCCTTGTGTATTCCTCATATGCAAGGCCACAAATATTTAGGTGAAGAAACTATTAGCTATGGTGACTTAGCCGAACGCTGCGCCCTGATGCAAACCGCCTTAAAAAAACTCTCACTCAAAGCTGGCGATAGAGTTTTAATTTTAGCTCGACCACAAATAAACACCTATATATTAATGTTAGCCTTGTTTGGTTTGGGCATCGTGCCTGTACTCATAGACAGAGGCATGAGCCGTGACCGTATTTTAGCCGCCATTAGAGCCAGTCGCGCCAAAGTAGCCATTGGTGAACAACGTATTTTACGTTTATGGTGGTTATTTCAACCGCTTTGGCCACTTAAACGTTACGCCTTTGACGGTAAAGCCGTTGGTGTTACAGATTTAAGTAAATACTATCCACGTATAAAGCCCGAATTACAATGCGAATTACTACCCACTAATGCACATGGTTTAATTACCTTTACCTCAGGCAGTACAGGCACGCCCAAAGGGGCAGACCGCACCCATGGCAGCCTAATCGAACAGCATTTAGCGATTCGCGCACATGGTCAAGATTTAGCTAACGATATTGATAGCCCGTGTTTTCCTGTGGTGGTATTACATAATTTATGTTGTGGCATTAGCACCATGATGCCGCGTGTGGACTTAGCTACGCCAGCTCATGTGGATGGTTTGGCCATTATTCGGCATTGGCACAAAACAGACGTGAGTCGTGTATCGGCTGCACCTGCCTTTATACAAGCGGTTTGTAATGCTGCGATACTTAGCAAAAAAACGCTTTCTAAGGTGCGCTCGGTGGTTGTGGGTGGCTCAACCATTCCCTACTCATTAGTACTACAGTTAGACGAAGTATTTCCTCAAGCCGACATTATGTTGGTCTATGGCTCCACCGAAGCCGAACCCATTGCCACCATTGGTCTTAATGAATTACGCCAACATTGGAATACCTATGCAGGACATTTAGTTGGCCAACCTGTTGAGCAAGCCGAAGTGTGTATTGTTAACAGCCAAGGGTTACTCGACCACGAGCTTGATGTACAACAAGCTCAAGTGCCTGTAGAAGAAGTGGGTGAAATTTTGGTGTCTGGCACTCATGTGTTACATGGTTATGTTGACAACCCTCAAGCCAACCGCGAAAGCAAAATTCCACGCTCTAATGGCTCGGTATGGCACAAAACAGGCGATGCAGGCTTTTTTGATAAACAAGGCCGCTTATGGTTAGTGGGTCGCATTAAAGATGCGCTTGATATTACAGGCGAAGCCATTTATACCTTTGCCGCCGAAAAAGAGCTAGACAGCCTACCTTTTGTGAGCCGTAGCGCACTGATTCAGCATAAACAACACATTGTTTTAGTATTAGAAAGTACCAATCCTCCTCACCCTTCAACATTACTAAGCATTTTAAATAAGCATAATATTCCACAAGCCAAACTTGTAGTAATAGATAAAATGCCTGTTGATGGCCGTCATAACAGCAAAATTGACCGCGTAAAACTCAAAACACTAATTTCCAAAAATAAGCTATCGTTAATTTCTTTAGTGCAGAGTGCCGCCTAATGAGCCAAGAATCACGCTTTATTATTAGGCTTAATTGGGTTGACTGTATTACATTAAGCGGCGTATTTACCTCATCTTTGGCTGTGCTTGCAGCACTTAATGGCTATATCTATTTATGCGCGGCCTTGTTGTTTTTAGCCATGCTAGGTGATGCTTTAGATGGTTTATTAGCCCGAAAATTTAAACTAGAACGCAACTTTGGCCGTTATTTAGATGGCTTTATGGACATACTCATTTATTTGGTTGCCCCCTGCTTGGCTTTGTATTTACATGGTTTTAATGGGTTATGGGCATTAAGTTTATGGCCTGTTTTGTTGTGTGGCTCTACCCGTTTAGCGGTATTTAACGATATTGGCAATATTCAAGAAAGTAACGGTTTGGCTTATTTAGGGATGCCAGTATTTTGGAGTGTATTTATTTTTGGCGCATTTTTATGGCTCGAAAAACTACTGCCTCAAACGCTCAGTTATAGCCTGTTAAGCATTAGCTTGGTGGCTTTTAGTTATGCGATGATTATTCGTAAACCGTTTTTTAAATTTAAAAAATTGTGGCATATTTTGCTGCTCACTTTAGGTAATAGTGTGTTGTTTTTTGCGCTGCACTTGTGGAGCTTAAACCATGTTTGAGCTGTTATTAACTGCCTTGTATTTGCATATTCCCATTGTAATTGGGGGTGTACTACACATGGTTGTAGTGAGCCGTCAACTTTGGCCACAATATGCCGTTCCCATTTATACACCGTGGTTTGGTGCTAACAAAACATGGCGTGGCATGATTGCTGTGCCGTTATTAACCGCCTTTGGTGCGTTGTGTTTATGGCCTGTAAACACGTGTTTAAACTTAACAATACTAAGCCAAAATTTATTTGCTTTATTGAGCGCAGGTTTTTTGGCAGGTATAGGTTATGTACTTGCTGAGCTTCCCAACTCTTTTATTAAAAGAAGACTTGGCATAGGTGCAGGAGAAGTACCTACACGCGGTAAATACCTTGTTATATTGGCCGACCAACTCGACTCTGGTATTGGTTTTAGTTTGGCTTATTATTGGTATTTGCAATTGAGTATAGAGCAAGCTTTAGTTTGTGCTTTAAGCTTTCCTATGACGGCGTTGGTTGTAAAACGTTTATTATTTATAGCAAAACTTAAAAAGAGTGCGACTTAGTAGGGGTAAAATCTAGACTTCGACTCCGCTCAGTCAACAAAGATATGCTCCCTGAGCGGAGTCAAAGGGAGAACTCAAGCCGTTTGTGTCTTTTTACCCTTTTCGCGTAATACAATACGTCGCCCACCTTGCGGCTCAACTTCATCATAAATATGCAAAGAAACAGTGGCCTGTTCTAATACTATACCAAAAGGATTTTCAAAGGGTTGGTCATCGGTTAACGCATCCCAAATACGACCATGAATCCACGGATGCGCTTGTATTTCGAGGGTGAGTTCAGATGCTTTTTTACCACGCTGATTTAACCAAGTGCGTAAAATACCGTCCATTTTTTCACGATTTTCTTTAAACTCATCATAATCATCGCATGAAAAACTAATACTAAAACTATATTTTTTAAAGAAAAAATTACCACCAATGATTTCGTTAGTATCAAAAAATGGCTCATAACCTACGCTGCCTTTTTGCTGTAAGGCAACTTCACTCATGGGCTTGTCATATACCGAAATTAGCGGTGCAGGGCTAATTGCGTTTTCGTCAGCCATTGTTAATGGCGTAGGTGTAACACTAGAGCTAGATAAAATGGGACTCGGCTTTTTATTGGGTGATGAGTTTAATAAATCATCAATAGCCGTCATCAGTTCAACCCCGTTTTGAAAACGGTTTTTGACCTCTTTAGCCATCATTCTATCAATTAAATACTGAAAACGCTGCAAATGCTCAGGAAGTCTAGGGACTGGTTCTTGACAATGTTTAATCGCCAACGCAATGGTATCTGTGGCACTAAAAGGCGGCTTGCCAACTAACATCTCGTATAACATAACGCCTAGGCTATATAAGTCGGCGCGGCCATCTACGGGCAAGCCACGCGCCTGTTCTGGACTCATATATTTAGGTGTACCAACGGTAGAGCCTATTTGTGTTAAATTGCTTTCGGCTTGCATATTTCGGGCAATACCAAAATCAGTCAAAATAGCATCGTCATTATGCGCTCTAAACAACACGTTATCGGGTTTAATATCACGATGCACTACGCCTTTAGTATGAGCCATACCTAAAGCGTCTGCTAATTGACGGGTAATTTTGAGTGCACCTGTTGGCGTAATATCATGCCTATCAATACGACCACTTAAATCGCCACCCGTATGATACTCCATTGCTAAATAATGATAACTATTGTACGAACCTACATCATATACCGTCACAATATGTGGGTGCGACAATGCCGCAACCATCTTTGCTTCACTATCAAATCGTGCCGCAAAACCTGTTTCGGCTGCCAAATGCGGAGCCATCACTTTAAGAGCAACTTGACGACCAAAAGATTGCTGTACCGCTAAATAAACGGTAGCCATGCCGCCTTTGCCCAATTCTTGTAATATGGTATAGCCAGGTATTTGAATACTCATAATGTTAAAATAATTCGCAAAAAATCAAAGCAAGTTGCTTATATGGGACAAAAAAGACGCACTACAGCAATAGTATATTGCAATAGCACAATTTTAAAAAAACATATTCATATTATTTATCAGTAAATACCATGTTTACTAAGACTTAGCAATGCGCCCTATTTGGGCAGTATGGCGTTTACTTGTTTGCAAATGTATCACTTTGGCACTGCGTTGTTCATCTAATATGTCTTTTTGTTTGTTTAGACGCTGCAAGCACTCATCTAAAGTTTGGCCTATACGGGCATGGGTTTTAATCATAGCGATTTTAGGCCATGTAATACGCTCGCCTTGAACTCTAAACCACATTAACATTTCATCGGTTGGATTTTGCAACATACAAGCATAGTGTTTCCATGTGTACTTAGCCACAATCGTCACATCACCATAATAACGCTGACCAATAATGCCATAACCATGATCCATCAACTGTCTAATGGTTTCAATGCTAGTACGCTCACGCATAAAATCAAATACACCCATACCAACCATTTGCAGTTGTGCGCGCGCAACTTTTTTAGGCCAAGACATAATCTTTCCTTTTTGCAAACGCTCTTTGTCGGTTTGCATAAAAGGAACAATATGTGGATTAACTTGACTGGCAATAAAATAATTAACATTAAACAAACGCGCTAAACGCTGACGCGGCAAATCACTACGCACCGAACCATCGACCCAACGCTCTGAGGGCATATAAGGGTGGTATTCACCTTGATGATTTTTAGTGGTTAAGGTGACAGGTGGAAATAACACAGGCACGGCACATGAGGCTAATGCCGCACTCCATACCAACAAATAAGGAGAGGTTAACTCATTCATTAAACGTGCAGTGTGCGACTGTAACGGCGAGACCGTGACATTAATATGACGGCCTGTTTTGGCAAAAGCTTCTTCAAAAGTATATTCACCAATATTGTTACGCACAAAACGCTCTAATTGGCGTTGGTCTGCAAAACCTTGTCCCAACAATCCCTCTCGCATACGCTTCCATGTCCAAGCATGATGATAAAAACCTTCACCATCGTACATTTTTACTAATTCTTCGTCGTTATGTGTACCTAACATACCTGTGACCAAAGAACCCGCACTCGACCCAGAAATAACTTTAGGCAACAAATTTTGTTCATGTAAAGCCTTACATACGCCTACATGAAACAAACCCAAGGTTGCTCCACCCGACAACATTAAGGCTGGCTGTCCATAACTATGAAAGGTATCTTCAAAAAAACGTTGTTTTTGTTCTAACGTCAAAAAATCTAACTCGGTATCACACAAATAATTTAAGGTTAAGCAGACTTGCTCAATATAGTCTTCAATAAGGCGTTTAGTGCCTATATGAGCATACGTATAAAGTAGAGGATTACCAATATTGCCAATATCGTGATACAAGCCTTCACGCAGGGCGCGCATTAATTGGCGACCATCTTTTTGACGCATTAAATGACGCAACTGCATTAAACGGTCACGAATAATTTCGTGATTATAATAGTCGGAGCTGTTATCTAACTTCCATAAGTCTAAACCTGTTACCGAATCCAACTCTAAGGCTATTTCTTTCCACTCTTCGTAGGTATTGGCTTCATCTAGAGCTTGGCGTAACAAGGAGACTTTATTAGTTAATAACATAGACCCACTCCCCCATTATTTATGTCAATATTCGTTTTAGGTTTTATAACTGCTTTTTAAATACAGGGTTGATGTTCAAAAACATACAATACAGTCATACAGTAACTAGCTATAACATAAAAAAACAGCCTAAACCATCACTTTGTTAGACAATCATTAATTTATTATATTAGTGTGATTAAGTGCTTAAAAATTTATTTTAACCCATAAAAAACGCCCCAATCATGGGGCGTTTTTTAAACACTAGAGCTTAACTCAGGCTTAGAAACGAACTTCTGTGCCTACACCTAGGTAAACTGTATTCATATCTGATTTAGCTGTTTGTTCAACCATTCGGTTAGCTAAATTACCAAATACTCTTGTATTTTCGGTCATATTGTAATCTACGCCTACACCCACTAATGTTGTATCTATACTTCCACCCGCGACCATATCTTGAGTAGACATTAATACTTCACCACGAAGCGTCATCATGTTAATTTTGTAAGAACCACTCAAAAGAAAAGAGTCTTCTTTGTCTAATGTTGTACCTACTAATTTTTTGGTTGGCTCTGCAGTTTGATACATACCGCTTATCATCATGTCGCCCATTTTATAACGTGCGTTAAAACGCATAGCATCGGTATCAACCCCACCCACACGAGAATCTAAAATTTCTTTATCCATCGCATAAGACAAATACAAGCTATCATCTTCATAACTAAAGGCGGCAGAATAACCATCAGCTAAATGGTTTTCGTTTACATTACTACTTTGCTCACCTGGCTGCATGGTAATATTGGCACCAAATACATCTAAAAACTTAGGTGATACATAGTTAATAGAGTTGTCTAAACGATTTTGACCATAGATAAATTTGTCTATGTCTAAACGTGATAAATCATTAAATGCATCAATTTCATCTTCGGCATTTTTAAAAGGTGCGTCAATAAAACCTAAACGCATGGTACCCAATTGATAATGTTTGATACCAATGTAACGCTCACGCGCATTTAAATCTGTACCACCCACATCACCATTAACGGCCCATTCCATTTTATAAACGGCTGTATACTCTTCGGTAAGTTTTTCGCTACCTTTTACACCAATACGAGAAGAGTTACTGTTTAATTGCCAATTTTTTCCATCCATACTAGGCATGCTAGAATCAACATCTTCATCCATATAATCTACAGATAAATTAAGCTGGCCATAAACACGAGGTGCTGCTTGAGCCGCTAAAGGTAACAAAGTGGCGGCAATAGCTAAGGTTAATAAGTGACGCTTCATTGAATTTCCCCTTTTGGTTTTATAATCATGCAGCCTATACCTTGGCTATTTTTATTAGCTATATTTTGGTGAGGCTACACACAATCTATCACTCGCACAAAATTAACTAACTAAGTTTGGTGCAAGTTTTTATTTATGACATAACTTGTAACACATTTAACAAGACTGTCAATTGCATTTTTTAAAAAAATTTAAAGAATCTTTATCTATCAATGCAAGTTTGCTTGTTTTTTATTTAAACTTAGAGTAAATGCACTAAGTTTTATCTCTTGTAACAAATTAGACATTATTTCGTCAAGCGAGCCATCATAGAAAAAGTTAATTAATTATTGTCCATGCACTTTTTTTGGGCGTTACACTAAGCCATCTTATATTTTAAAACCAAAGGAAATCATTGGCATGATACTAACGGACACTACAACAAAGCACGCCATTGTTAATTTATTTGAGTTTTTAAAAGCATTTTCTGCCAGTCAAACGCCCCTTATGCGGCAAATACAACAATACCCCCTTAATCAATATCAACTTAGTTGGCTACATTTAAGCACCATTGAAAGCGAATATATTAAAATTGATAGTGATGAAAGTGCCGATTTTTTACTGCAAATTAGCCTGCCGCCACAACATACCTGCCCTACACCGCCACCACTGATTAACGATTGGTTAAGTCCACAATGGCAAGACTGGCGCATTGAAAATATTAGTTATATACAACAAAAAACACAGCAATCTTTGCTTAAAAAAACCTCACTCGAAAACTTTGATGATGAACCGCAACGTTTAATTGTATGGCAACAATGGTTATTGCAACGTCAACAATGGCGACACGTGCAATTGCGCCATCAAGTCGTTAGAGATGTTTTTGCACAATTACAAAGCATTTATACCGAACTACAAAAACAAGGTGACGCTTTAGAATTGGTTTTAGGCTGTGCCGTGGTGCATGATGAGCAACAGATTTATCAGCATCCGTTAATTATCAAACCCGTACAACTTGGTTTTAGTGGCCTTAACAATCAACTAACTATCGAAAACAGCTCGCCACCAAGTGAGCTTTATGCAGAGCTTTTACACGAATTAAGCACAGATGCACATTTAGTGTTAAACACATGGCGTGAACAAATACAAACCTTACACCCTTTGGATGAAGCGGCACGAACTCATAGCCAAGTGATGCAAAATTGGCTGCAAAATCAGCCTAATCATGCCTCACTGAGTATTGATTATGCCCCTCTATTTTTTGTCAGGCCACGCGCTACAGGCACGGTACAATTTGCCGATAGCATTATTGATGATCTAGAAAAACACTCGCTTGATGCACTGCCATTTTACCTTAAACGTTTGGCAGGTTTGGTTAATCATCAGGCTAATTATGATGTTACAGCCACGCACACCCATGCTTCAAACGAAGATATTTTGTTTGCTTTACCGAGTAATCAAGAGCAGTTTCAGTTAGCTCAACAGCTTAATCAACATGATATTGTGTTGATTCAAGGCCCACCGGGTACAGGAAAAACCCATACTATCGCCAACTTAATAGGTCATTTATTAGCTAATAAACAGCGTATTTTAATTACCAGTCACAGTGCCAAAGCCCTTAGAGTGTTACGCGACAAAGTACCTACCTCTATTCGTAGTTTGTGCGTGAGTGTGCTGCATGACGATAAAAAAAGTAAACAGGAGTTGGCCGAAGCGGTTGCCGCCTTAAATGACAAAATGGCCAATGCGCCTTTGCTGTTACAGCAAGCCGAACGGAGTCGTGGGCAACGTCAATTGTTACTCAAACAACTGCAAGATTTATTACAACAACAGCATTTGTGCGTTAGCAAAGAATATGAGCCGATTATTATAGGCGGTGCCGCTACTGCGCCAAGCGAAGCCGCACGTTTTATTTATGCAGGACAAAAGCTTCATGACTGGTTGCCTGCCTTTAACAACAACGAACGTGGCAAAGTTTGCCCTTTAAGTGCAACGGATATTTTGTGGCTTTATGCCAGCCAAGCTTTAATTAGCAGCAATTCAGAAATAGAATTAAGCCTAGGCTTACCTTCAATGCAAAGTCTGCCTACGCCTGAGCAATGGCAACAATTATTAGCCACTTTAACGCAATATCAACAGCAAGCTAACACACGAACCACATGGCTTTGGCCAACATTACACAGTGTGCAAATTAGCCGTTTAACCGAGTCTTTGGCGGCGGCTCAACAACTACAGCAGCAATTAACCCATTTGACTCAACATGGCGCATGGCTTAATCAGATTATTGAAGCAGGACTCGACCCTCAACAAAATACGTCTATTTGGCAAGAGCTGTTTGCACTCATAGAACAAAGTTATTTATTACAAGTGCAAAGCCAAAGCCTATTACTCGATTATCAGCCGTTTTTAACGCTAGAGTTATTAAATAACTCGCAAACCCTCATTAGCTTGGAAGAAATGTTGGCTTATTTGCAATCGGGTGGCAGTTTTAACTGGTGGAAGATGCTAGTTAATCCAACATGGAAGCAACTTTTAGAGGTTGCACAATGCAACGGACACAGCGTTAGCCAAAGTGTACACATTCAGGCACTCATTGCTTATTTTAATCTTGAGCAACAACAGCAACGCCTTGTTAGACGTTGGGAACGCCAAATACAAGCGATAGGCGGCATAGAATTAGCCCCACAAAATGCTATTAAAGCTGCCCAAGATTGGCTTAATTTATTACAAAGTGCCTTTGCATGGGCGCAACAACAATGGCCAGATTTTGTTAAAAACCATATAGAGCCTTGCGGTATCTCTTTAAGCCAATTAGAGCAACATATTGCCCCACAAACGCATCATGCTACCCCTCGCCTGCAAAAATTAAGCTTATTATTACAACAAGAAATTATTCCCGAATGGCAAGCACATTTAGCTAAACACAGTGCCGAACAAGTAGTAATGACTGTTTGTCATCACCAACAACAATTACAGCCATTTTTGGCACAACGCGCCACCAATAGCGTGTTATATCAATTAATTGATGCACTCAAAAATCATGATTCAACAAGCTATCAACAAGCTTATGACGAGCTTCAAGGCTTAACCGCTTTGCAAACAGACTATCAAAAACGCAAACAATTATTAACTAAATTGGCAACAGGCGCACAGGCTTGGTCGCAAGCGATACAGCAACGGATTGCACCACATCACCACTCACACCCACCTCAAACAGAGATTGAAAATGCTTGGCAATGGCGACAATTTTTTGACGAGCTTGAATACCGCCAACAATTAGATCTAACGCAAATCAATCGTCAACTCCAACAATGCCAACATGATTTACAGCAAATAACAGCCGATTTAATAAGCCAACAAACATGGGCACATCAAGCGATTGCAGCCGAACCTTATCGACCACATTTAGTAGGTTGGCAACAAACACAAACTCGCATTGGCAAAGGCACAGGCAAGCTTGCACCAGAGTTACGTCTAAAGGCACAACAACAGCTTAAATTGGCACAATACGCCGTTCCTGTGTGGATTATGCCGTTAAACGAAGTGTTTAGAAGTTTTGATGTCAGCAGCCAGTTTGATGTGGTGATTATTGATGAAGCGAGTCAGGTGGACATCAAAGGTTTATTAGCAACCTATTTAGGTAAAAAAGTACTGATTGTGGGCGATGATGAACAAGTTAGTCCCGATGCCGTAGGAGCTGACCATGGTATTGCACGACGTTTACAACACGAACACTTATCCATCATTCCTAATAATCATTTATATGACGGACAAACCTCGCTTTACGATTTAACCAAACAAGTGGCGCGTGGCCAACTGTGTTTAAAAGAGCATTTTAGATGTGTACCTGCCATTATTGGCTTTAGCAATTTACTTAGTTATCAAGGCCAAATTAAAGCATTGCGTGAGCCTGCTTCTAGCGCATTATTGGCGCATCTTGTGCCATATCGTGTGCAGGGTGAGCGTGTAGGCAAAGTTAATGAAGCCGAAGCTAAGGCTATTGTGTATTTGATTAAATCCATGTGCCAACACCCTGCTTATCAAGACAAAACAATAGGTGTTATTTCGTTATTAGGCAACGAACAAGCCACACTTATTGAAACTAAACTCCGCCAACATTTGTCTTTAAACACCATTGAAGAAAGACGTTTATTGTGTGGTAATTCGGCACAGTTTCAGGGTGATGAACGAGATGTTATTTTGCTGTCTATGGTCGATAGTAACGAGGCTGAAGGTGTAATGCGCTTACGCAGTGATGGCGCACGTGACATGAACAAAAAACGCTACAACGTGGCGGCAAGCCGCGCAAAAGACCAATTATGGATAATACATTCGCTAGATTATCAAACCGACTTAAAACCCGATGATTTACGCACCAAACTATTGGCTTATAGTCATCAACAATTACAAAGCTCAAGCAGCACACTCATACAACATCAAACCGAGTCGCCTTTTGAAGCAGCCGTATTAAAACAACTTGTAGCGCGTGGTTATCAGGTTATTACCCAATATGAAGTGGGTTATTACCGTATTGATATGGTAGTACAAGGCGCACATAGTCGTTTAGCCATTGAATGTGATGGTGACCGTTATCATTCGGGTAGTGAAAAAATAGCCGAAGATTTAGCACGCCAAGCCATTTTGGAGCGTTTAGGTTGGCAGTTTTATCGTATTCGAGGCAGTGCTTTTTTTAGTCAGCCTGATACCGCTTTGGAGGATTTATGGCAGCGTTTGGCTCAGTTAGATATTTTACCAATCCCTAACAACACTCAAGAGACGGTTTTAACCGAAGAGCCATTACACCAAGAAATTATTCGGCTAGCGCAACGGCTCAAACAAGAGGATTTAGTGCAAGATGAGGCTATTGTTACAACACCTGAGCCACAAGCAAATTACTCACGCATTCAAGAAATGTTTAAGCAACGCTCCGAGCAGCGCAAACAACAAAGAAATAACCTTTAAACTTGTTACACTGAGGGCTTAATCCGTAAGCCCTTTTCACTTTCGCTAATCTTCATAATTTCCCATTAACTGCTGTAGAGCGGCTTGTCTATCGGCTTGTTTACGCTCATCTTCAATAATTTGCCGTGCTACAAACAATATCAACTGCCGCAACCAACGATGTGCAGGATGATGATGCAGCAATGGACACCACGCCATTTTTAACTCAAATTCTGGCACATAAAATGGTGGGTCTTTAATCACTAAACGTGGGTTTGTGCCTTGTAACTTGGCCACTCTCGTGGGTAAGGTGGCAATTAAATCGGCATTGGCTGCTAATAAGGCAGGCATTTGATAATGGCGCGTAAAAATACTGATTTTACGTTTTTTACCTAAACGAGTAATCGCTTGGTCAATCCACCCTAAACCACCTGATTTTTCGGGGTTAACACCAAAGCCTACCCCCATGCCCGTTTTACTAACCCAAATATGCTGTGCTTCTAAATAAGTCTTTAAGTTAAAATGGTCAACAATCGGGCTATCACAATGTAATAAACAACTAAAACTATCTTTCCATACCAATACTTGATGAAAAGACTGCGGAATTTCGTTAAAGCGATTTATGGCCATATCGACTTTGCCTTGCTCCATATCTCGATACGACACATCACTAGGCGTTAAAAAGTCTAATACCACATTGGGGGCTTCGGAGCGCATCGCTTTAACTAAAGCAGGAATTAAGGTGGCTTCGGCATAATCAGAAGCCATGATTCTAAAAACCCGATTACTGGTGAGCGGCTTAAACTCGGCGCGCGGCTCTAAAATTTGACTTAAATCGCCCAATACTTCACGAAGATGCGGCTGCAATTCTAGCGCACGCTCGGTGGCGGTCATGCCTTCACTGGAGCGAATTAATAAAGGGTCATTAAATAACACCCGTAAACGGCGCAAAATATTACTCATCGCTGGCTGAGTTACCCCCAATTGTTCGGCAGCGCGAGTGACGTTTTTTTCTCTAAGTAAAACGTCTAAATGTGTTAATAAATTAAGGTCAACCCGTTCAAGATTCATAAAATAAATACCGAAGATAGATTTGATAAATTGGCTAAATTATGCCACAAACTTTAGACTGCGTGTGTTAATTAGAACAGATGCAAGATACTGTTTTAATCCTTCCACCCACGACAGGATAAATGTTATGACAACGTATTCTTCTGCTCTTGATGCAGTTCGTGCTATTAAAGCTAAATTTGGTGATACTTGGAGTGCAATTCATCCAGAAGACGCGGCACGTATGCAAATGCAAAACCGCTTCAGAACTGGCTTAGATATTGCTAAATACACTGCTGCCATTATGCGTGCCGATATGGCTGCCTACGATGCAGACAGCAGCCAATACACTCAGTCTTTGGGTTGCTGGCACGGTTTTGTTGCGCAACAAAAAATGATTGCCAACAAAAAATACTTTGGCACAACTAGCAAAAAATACTTGTACTTGTCAGGTTGGATGGTTGCTGCATTGCGTTCTGAGTTTGGCCCATTGCCAGACCAATCCATGCACGAAAAAACTTCTGTGCCTGCATTAATCGAAGAATTGTACACATTCTTACGTCAAGCTGACGCAAAAGAAATGAATGATTTATTCCGCGCCTTGAAAAAAGCTCAAGATGCTGGCGATACAGCTAAAGCTACTGAAATCGAAGCTAAAATCAACAACTTTGAAACGCACATTGTGCCTATCATTGCTGACATCGACGCTGGTTTTGGTAACGAAGAAGCCACTTACTTGTTGACCAAAAAAATGATCGAAGCGGGTGCTTGCTGTATCCAAATCGAAAACCAAGTGTCTGACGCTAAACAATGTGGTCACCAAGCTGGTAAAGTAACTGTACCGCACGAAGACTTCTTAGCAAAAATCAATGCTGTTCGTTATGCTTTCTTAGAATTAGGCGTTGACGATGGTGTTATTGTTGCTCGTACTGACTCTGAAGGTGCTGACTTAACTCAAAAAATCCCAGTATCTAAAGTTAAAGGTGACTTGGCTTCTCAATACATCAGCTACTTAGATACTCAAGAAATTGATATTTCTGAAGCTCAAGAAGATGAAGTGTTAATTAAACGTGATGGTAAATTACACCGTCCTAAGCGTTTGGCTTCTGGCTTGTTCCAGTTCCGTGCTAACACACAAATCGACCGTGTTGTTTTAGACTGTATCACTAGCTTGCAAGGTGGTGCGGACTTATTGTGGATTGAAACAGCGACACCAAACGTAGCCGAAATTGCCGACATGGTTAACCGTGTTAAAAAAGTTATTCCAAACGCCAAGCTTGTTTATAACAACAGCCCATCGTTTAACTGGACATTAAACTTCCGTCAACAAGCCTATGACGCAATGGTTGCTGCTGGTCAAGACGTGTCTGCTTATGACCGTGCTAAATTGATGAGTGTTGACTACGACAACACCGAATTAGCTAAAGCTGCTGATGACAAAATCCGCACTTTCCAAGCTGATGCATCACGTGAAGCAGGCATTTTCCATCATTTGATTACATTGCCTACTTACCACACCACTGCGTTACACATGCACGAATTGTCTAAAGGTTACTTTGGCGATGAAGGTATGTTGGCTTATGTTGCTGGTGTACAACGTAAAGAAATCCGTGAAGGTGTTGCTTGTGTTAAACACCAAGCGATGGCTGGCTCTGACATTGGCGACGACCACAAAGAAATCTTTGCTGGTGAGCAAGCGTTAAAAGCGGGTGATGACTCCAAAAACACCATGAACCAATTTGGTGGTTAATCGCTCCAAACTGTTTTGCTAGACTTTATCTGTTTAGTGAATAAAAGACCCCGCTCACAAGGCGGGGTTTTGTTTTGGCATTTACAGTTTCTTATTGAGAACTCTTAACTAAAGCCCATAAATCAACCTGATAACGTAACAATAACAATTGATTGCTTTGTTGATTAATTTTTTCGTGGTGCGTTTCTAGGCTAATACGCACACCTTTATCATCTGTCCACATCATGCCCACACCCACTCGATAAGGACGTTCACTGCTTTGAGCGATACCTGCCTCAGTCGCTACCAATGCGGCATTTGCTCCCGTTAACTGGTGACGAGCTTGTAAGCTCTCGTAACGTAAAAAACTATGTAATTGGCGTACAATTTGATAGTCGGCCATAAGCCATCCGCCCGAAATTATTCCTTGATAATCTACTTTAGCTGTTTGACTAAACAAATCACCCTGCTCTTGCTTTAACCATGCCTCGCCATTAAATACGGTTTTATAATGAGGAAAAGCCCATTCCCCTGCTAATACGGCAAGCTGACTATCGCCTGCAAAACACACCATATTAACCACGGCTTGCTCACAAGAGGCTTGACTATGGCTATGTGTTAAGGCGGTTTGTTGTTCTGTTGAGCGGCCATTGACATTAAAATGAGCAATACTGCCCATTAAGTAATTATTGTCTTGTTGCCACCCCACTCTTGCACTCAAGGCATTTAAGCCCGATGATTTGCTACTAGGAAAGCTGTTACCCTCATAAACGCCAAAGCCTGCATACCAACCATTTTCATGTTGCCAACGCATATCAATGCCATCATCACGCCAACCATCGGCAACACTGGCACGCATGACTAACGGCTCAACACCCATTGTCCAGTTATGGCTATGTTCTTGATTTTGCATTCCTAATGCAACGTGTTGACGGCCTATACGCACACTCAGCATATTGTTTTTATTGGCATCATAATCATAATTTAGCCATGCTTGCTCAAGGCTAAATTCATTGCCCAAATCGTTGCCATGATAAGAGCCTTTAACTAATATTTTAAGGTCGTTTGTCCACTGCACTTGCAAACCTACGTCGCCATAATCAAAGGCATTGCCATTTTGATAAGATGCTTGTTGCCCTGCTTCTAAGGCATTAGCTAAACGTGCAACAGGATATACCGAGTCACTGTGCAAATAACGTCCACCTACATTTAAAATAGGCGTAAATTTTTCATCGCTAGTGATTTCATGCGCTTGTGCAAACAAAGGCAAAACACATAACACATAACAGAGCTTTTTAGACATGGTTTAAGGATTCTGTGGCAAAAATGGATTAGCAAATTGGGGATTATGTAAAAACTCGTCATCGGTCAAGGTTTTTAAAAACGCCACAATATCGGCTTTTTCTTGCTCGTTAAGGTCGATACGCGTAATCAACTCACTTTTAAAAGGATTATTACGGCCATCGCCCGCATTAACACCCTCAACGATATTACGCCCACCTGCGGCATAGAAATCTAATACCGCTTCTAAGGTTGGCATTGAACCATCGTGCATATAAGGGGCTGTGACGGCGATATTACGCAAACTAGAGGCGCGAAACTTGCCCATATCCTGTGGCTGACCTGACAATTCAAAAACACCACGATTAGGAAAGGGAAAATCACCTGTGCCGCCAATATTAAATAAGCCTGTATTATGAAATGGCGTTTCTATAACCCGTGTGCCTGCATGACGCACTTGGTCATTCAAATTAAAGCTGCCATGACAATGAAAACACTCTGCTTTTTCGCCAAAAAACAAATTCTTACCGCGTAATTCACTCTCGGATAACGTCGCTTTGTTTTGATTAAATTGGTCATAACGCGAATTACCCGAAATTAAAGCACGTTGAAAAGTCGCAATAGCCTTAATAATATTTGTGTAATTAATAGCTTGGGGGTCTTGAGGAAAGGCTAGCTTAAATAAAAGTTGATATTGGTTATCTTGTTGAAAACGCTGCAAAACTGCTGCTTTGTTATTATCGTTTAAGCCTAGCTCTATAGGATTCTCGCCAAACATTGGCACTTCCATTTGTTTTTCTAAGCTAGTTAGCGCAGGATTTGCCCATGTAATTGTCGTGTTATAGACCACATTTGCCAAATGTTGCGAATTGCGAGGATGCAGCTCACCTGTAGAGCCTTTGGCAACCGTTAAACCATCGGTAAAGGCTTTTTCTTGTAAATGACACGTGCCACAGGCTTGTAAACCATTACCCGATAAACGCACATCATAAAAAAGATGGCGGCCTAACTCGACCTTTTCGGCCGTCATTGGATTATCCGCAGGAACAAAAGGCGTAGGAAATGAAGCTGGCAAATGCCAGCTCCATGTTGATGTGGTTAATGCGGGGTCTTCGGTAGATGTGCCTGTATTACAAGCCGCTAACAGCAAGGCCAAAACAACGGTTATGCTATTTTTGAGCATTACTGATTAACCGCTTTAAATACGGTTTGCGTTTTGGTGGCGTGTTTTTGGCCTGTTAAAAGGTCTAAACCTAGTGCTTCAAAAATCACACCACACTCACTGTCTGTTGCGCCAGACATACACCCTACGGCATCTTTTTCTTTGTTAAGGCTAATATCAGACTGGGCAAGCAATGCTGACACATCTAATACCACTTTTTGCTTACTAACATCAAAACTATTAAGTGTAATATTTGCCAAATTAGGATTGGTACAACTATAACCTGCGGCATCTGAGCCTGTACAACCTGTAGCACCTATATGTACCACCCAACTGCTAACGATAGCATCATCAGTAGTATCAGGCGTACCTTTTTGATTAAGCACACCATCTGTGGGTTTTACTTCGATTTTGGCAAATTTGCGACCACCCTGCCAAGACCAAGCCATCGCTGCCACATCTAAAGGCGCATTAATAGCCGTTGTATTGCTATGATTTAAGTCAATAGTTTTGGCTAATTCATCAAGCCCTGTATCAGGTACACCAAGGGTAAACTTAATACCTGTATAAGTGCCTGTTGGGACTTTTCCTGTAATTGCAGTATGAAGTGTCGCGTCCCCCGCACAAGAACCCGTTGCATCTTCAAAATCGAGTAAAGCAACACCATAATTTTGATAGTCGTTTTTGTCTAAAGACACATTAATCGCTTGGCCTTTATTGTTAATCAATTGAAGGGATGACACATAAAAACGTAAATCTTGCACTTCTGCCGTTTTGTTGCTTGTGCCTAAATTTGACACTTCGTTGACTGCACCACATTTAAAATCTTGATTATTGGCTTGTGCAGCAAATTGAATACTGACGGCTTGCGTAGTATTAACAATAGGTAGTGGGTCGTCACTACTCCCGCCACCACAAGCTGTTAACAATGCAACACAAGATGATAAAGCCAATAAAGTACGCATCATTTTTCCTGTTAGATAAAATTTTGCGTATTTTAATAGATAATACTCTCAAGCAACTGCGACATGATGTCGCAGGGTCACAAGCCTACTCTTCGCCCAAAAAACCACCACTTTGTCTTGCCCATAAACGCGCATATAAACCATTAGCGGCCAATAATTGACTATGCGTGCCTTGCTCAATAATACGGCCTTCATCAAGTACAATTAACCTGTCCATTGCTGCTATCGTTGATAACCTATGCGCAATGGCAATCACGGTTTTGCCTTCCATGAGTTGATATAAACTGGTTTGGATCGCCGCTTCTACTTCAGAATCTAAGGCACTGGTGGCTTCGTCTAATAATAAAATAGGGGCATCTTTTAACATAACACGTGCAATGGCAATACGTTGCCGTTGACCACCCGATAACTTGACTCCACGCTCGCCCACGTGCGCCTCAAAACTGCTGCGCCCTTTTGCATCTTGCAATGACTCCACAAACTCAAAGGCTTGGGCTTTTTTAACTGCTTGTATCATTTGTTCGTCTGTCGCGTGAGGTCGGCCATATAACAAATTATCTTTAACCGAGCGATGCAGTAATGAGGTATCTTGCGTCACCATGCCAATATGAGCGCGTAAAGAGTCTTGAGTGACGTTATTAATATCTTGGCCATCAATGGTAATTTTGCCCTGATTGACTTCGTAAAAACGTAACAACAAATTAACTAAGGTACTTTTGCCTGCACCAGAACGCCCTACAACGCCAATTTTTTCACCTGCATTAATACGTAAATCAAAGTTATGTAGCACCATTTTGTGGGCATCATAACCAAAATGAATATGCTCAAAATGCACTTCACCTCGCGTAATGACTAAGGGTTTGGCGGTAGGAGAATCAATAATACTGTGAGGTTTAGAGAGTGTTCCCATGCCATCGCGTATCGTGCCAATATGCTCAAATAACATGGCTAATTCCCACATCACCCAATGCGAAATACCATTTAAACGCAACGCCATCGCCGTTGAAGCTGCGACTGCACCAACAGAAGTTCGCTCTACTGACCACAACCATAAAGCTAAGGCAGCCGTACTGGCAACTAAGGTCATATTAACCATTTGATTAACGGTTTCAAATTGCGATACCAAACGCATTTGTTTATGCACCGTAACCATAAACTCTTGCATGGCACTTTTGGCATAACTTGATTCGCGTTGACTATAAGAAAATAATTTAACGGTACTAATGTTGGCGTAAGCGTCTGTCATGCGGCCTGTCATTAAAGCGCGAGCATCAGCTTGACGCTCGGCTGTTTTGCCTAAACGCGGAATAAAATACCACAAGGCAATGCCAAATAAGATAATCCATACCGCAAACGGTGCTAGTAACCATGTATCAAACTGACGCAACACCAACGCACAGGTCACAAAATAAATCAGCATAAACATGGCCATTGTTGACATGGTCATCATGGCATCACGTACCGCTAAAGCGGTTTGCATCACTTTAGCCGAGACGCGCCCTGCAAATTCATCTTGATAAAAACCTAAACTGTGGTCGAGCATTAAACGGTGAAAATTCCAACGCAATCGCATCGGAAAATTACCTTGTAAGGTCTGAAATTTAAGCAATGATTGTAATAAAACCACTAAAGGACTTAGGGCAATTAAACTTAACATCCAAATAATAGGCACACGTTTTTGTTGCCATAATTCGTGTGCTTTAAAGGCATTAAGCCAATCAACTACCTCACCCATCATGCTAAACAAGTAAGCTTCAAATGCGCCAATAGAGGCCGTGACTAGCATTAAGGCTACAATCCAACCGCGCACTCCCTCAGTACAAGAGTACAAAAAAGGCAATAAGCCCATTTTGGGTAAGGTGGGTGCGGCATCAGGATAAGGGTTTACTTTATTTTCAAACCAAGAAAACATAAATCATTCACTAAATTAAACATATTTAGAGATAGCATATCGTATTTTTCATAAAGACCATCAATAACTCATTCATGCTTTATAGCGCGGCATTTGTGATGGGTATTATTACACCCAATTTTCAATCACTCTTACTAAACTAGCACCACGTTGCGTAGGAATCGCCAATGAGCCGTAATAGGCTTCGGGAATATGAACTTGAGTGTGAGCAAAGCCCAACTGTTTAAAGCTAGTGATGATTTCTTGCTGATTATTAAAATGCAACGTAACACGGCTTTTGGTGGCAAACGCTAAACCAAACACAAAAGTATTAATTAGTTTAGTCACAGGATGCCACGTAAAATTGGGGTATAAATCACTCACATAAGCCCCTGCGGGAAACTGCTTTAATACCTGCGCCAACTTCTTCCAAAATCCGCTAATAGTTGCATAATCAAAATAATTAATAAGCCCTTCGGTAATAACCAAGGTTTTGCGTGTTGGGTCTAATTCACGTTTAAAAACAACGGCTAAAGCATCGGGCGTATTTTCTTCTAAAATATTAATACCCACGACCCGATGACGCTTGCTTAACAAACCATGCTCGGCTAACAGGCGTTGTTTGTGCGCTAACATGTCGGGTAAATCAGCTTCTATATAGTGCAAATCAGGAAACTCTTGGCAAAAACGCACACCACGCGGCGATAAACCACACGCAATTTCTACAATTTGAGTCACACCTTGTTCTTTAATGGCTTTTTTGACTACATAATCAATTATATGATGACGTTGTAATAAGGTGGTTTGGGTCGAAAATCCTGCAACTGCTCGTGCCATTTTTTCAAAAGGCTGACCTAAGTAATACAGTGTTTTACCTTGGGGCGTTTTAAATGCGTCTAAAGAAAGACCATGTTGCCGCCATACTTCACCTGTGTAATAAGCGGTAAAACTAATGCCTGAGCTGTCGGTATTTGCCATAAAATTCTCTTTGAGCCAAAATAACGAGCTTTTTACCTTACAAAAATACCCTACAAATAGATAGTGCTTTTAAGGACGTTATTTTTAATAACTGTCCTTAATTAACACGTCAGGTATTTATCCCAACCAATAACTCTAAGCGATTAGGCAATACTCTCAACGAGCGCACTTCAAATTGATTAACTAACTTAAGCAACATATCGTCACTATCAATCAACAACGACAAACCCGGTATAATCGTTGAGTCGGTTAATGTAAGCAATTTATCAACAATCCATGAGCGATTATGCAATAGCTCCATTAACAAGTTTTTATGCAATGCAACACGCCATAAATCTGCACCCTCACCGCTTACGCCCTCTATTTGCTCTAAAAAGAAAGCAACAGGGTCAATGACTGGCGGTAATTTTTTAACAACAAAAGCGGTAGTATGTGCAATGCCACGCAAGGCTAAATTAGACAATGTTTTTGCCTGACGTAATTGTGCATCTAAATTGGTATTAACATGACGTAATAACAAAAACTGCTCATCATGCGAGACCTTACACTCCAACACATCAAAATCTAAATTTAGAGTATAAAGCAAGCGTTGATAATGGCCGTCTAAAGCCACTGTTAAACGGTCACTGCCACACTCTACGGTAATATGATCAATATAAGCATGTCCTTCGGTCATTTGGCGCAACTGCTTGTTTAACTGGCTTTGCGTAACCGATACCGTTAGAGTAGTTTTACTAAAATAGGTTTGCGCCATTTGTAAGGCAGCTTCTTGGGCAATATGAGTCGCTACCTTAGCTGTCTCGCTAGCGAGTTGGGTGGTCATTTTTACACCACCACCTGCCAACATCGCCAAGACTTGTGCGCTGTCGGTGGTAAACTGTAAGGTACTACGCGCGGTATCACTGGCTGCATCAACCACCGACTTTGCAGTATCTTGCGCCATATCTACCAAATCTTCGGCAGCCTCTAAGGCTTTATTAGCCGCGCTAAGTGTGCGATCTAGTAACTTTTTCTTAGGCTTTTGTGAAGGTTCCGTCATAATATTCACCTTAAGTTAAAACTTGCTCACCACCTTAAAGCAATAGATTGACCATATCTACACGTTTTTCGTCTTTAGGCACTGCCTCTATTGGCTTTGGTGTTGTTTTTAAACTCACAAAGTCAAATAACTCACGGTCAGCTAACTGCGAAGGAGCAACATTTTGAATGGCGGTAAAAATACTTTCTAAACGACCTGCATGATGCTTGCCCCACTCACGCAACATCTCATTAATTTTGGCGCGTTGTAGGTTTTCTTGAGAGCCACATAAGTTACACGGAATAATAGGAAAGGCTTTATAACGGGCATATTCGATAATGTCTTGTTCTTCACAATACGCTAACGGGCGAATCAAAATATTTTTGCCATCGTCAGATAACAGCTTGGGCGGCATGGCTTTAATTTTGCCACCATGAAATAAATTCAAAAACAAGGTTGCCATAATGTCATCACGATGATGACCTAAAGCTACTTTAGTTGCGCCAATTTCTTGAGCAAAACCATACAAACTACCACGACGCAAACGTGAACAAACTGCACAATAGGTTTTACCTTCGGGCGTAAGTTCTTTAACAATACTATAGGTATCTTTTTCTAAAATATAATGCGGCACGCCAAGCTCGGTTAAATATTTGGGTAACACATCTTCTGGAAAGTTAGGCTGTTTTTGGTCTAAATTAACCGCCACGATATCAAACTTAATAGGTGCGCTCATTTGCAAATTAAGCAAAATATCAAGCATGGTATAGCTGTCTTTACCACCCGACAAACACACCATGATTTTGTCACCATCTTCTATCATGTTGTAATCACTAATTGCTTGCCCTACATGACGGCGCAAGCGTTTTTGTAATTTGTTAAATTCGGTACGGCTTTTAGGGTCTGCAACTAAAGATGCGTCAACAGGGGAAGGTTTGGCTTGAGCAAAGGATTCGGGGCTAAAAATTTCTACAGTCATGGCGGCTTACAAGTGGGCTAATAAATTACTCAGCATTTTAACTGATTTTAAGCAATAAAGAAAAAGGCGAGATAAACTCGCCTTTTTAGCACAATATACTTACTTAGCTCAGACGCATTCCTTATAAGGCAACACAACCAAAACTTTCGTTACCCTGTATATTTTGTGCTTGAGCAGAAGCAACAGTCCCATTTTTACGGATTTCTATACGCACTGTTTGCCCTGCTGGATCACCAACTGCTGTCCTTGCTGTAATGTCATTTTCCACCTGCGCATCGGTTAATGCACCTGTTCTTAATGTCATCACATCAGTGCTGTCACCATTAAACTGCACCGTTAAACTTTTTGCGCCCTTGGTTAAGGTCACAGCACTACCGACTTTAGTAATGGTGCAAGGAATACCATCATGCGTTGGACTAAAGGTATTATTATCTTGAGCAGTTAAGCTAAAATCACCAACCGCATCGCTAGCACACAAATTGTAAGCTATCGCCGTCATACCAAATGCCGTTTGACTAGATGCCTGTGTACATTTTGCAGAATTAAACGCTAAAGAAGAACTACCACTACCTCCTGTACTCTTTTGATGAATCAAAGAACCATTTTTAACAGTAATACCCTGTGATGCTCCGTTGGCCACGCTTAAGGCTGTGTTATTAAATACAAACTCAATCGTATTTGTGTTTGCCGTGTTAAGCGTAACACCACTACAAGCAGGCAACGCGCCCACACCACAAGCAAAAGCGTATTTGTTGTTTTCTAACTGCACGCTTTTTATGGTGTTGTTTTCGACGGTGACTTTTACATTGGCACCTGAGCCATCAACAAAAGTATAAATATCAGGTGAAGTAATGGCAGTAGAACTCAATTTAGAAAAACTACAGAAGTCAGTTGGTGCGTTGGCAAAGCCTAATTTGTCATCAGCACCTTGCGATGTACAGTCATTAGTTACAACGCTTGCTTTTTCTCCATAAAAGACTTTTGTTTTGTCGGCAAACTCTTGACCTTCTGCACTGTAAACACCTGCGGTTGTCTTAAATAACGTGACATTTCCTTTGTCGGTGATTAATACATGGTTAGTTCCACTATTTAAATTAGTAGGGCCGCAAACTTCGCTAATATTACTATCAGTACCTTTAACAGTGGCTTTTGCTGTTGCTGTGTTTAAGTTAAAAACCACTGTTCCATTTTCTTTATAATCGCCATTGTAATCGGCAATGCTTGAAAGTGGAGCAACAGCTAAGTTTTTGCTTACACAAGTTTCTACAACAGGCATACTTACAAGAGGAGTAAACTGCCCAAGAAATGAAGTTGATGATAAGTTAATTTCATAAAGTGCATTGTTGTTAAACACAACCTCATAACTATAACTACCATCTTTAAAGGAATATGCAGAATATGGATCTTGTACAACGGTGTTTTTAACAGGACTGGTTAAGGTTTTATTATCGAACCCTAAAGAGCTTGTTGTTGCACTAAAACATACCTTTTGACCATTGGTATAAGGTGCGTTACCTACACTTGTTGCAAACGTGGTTTCAACGCCAGTTGTACATGCGGTTGGCTGTGCAATTATCTCACTGCCAATCACCACCCCATCGGCTTTAAAGGTTAATGTTTTTTTGGTAGCTGTGACAGGTCTATAAATAGCAACACAAGTCCCTTCTTTATCTGTTATTAACCACGGATGAGTCACAAAGGTTTGTTGATTGTGGGTTTGGTTATTTAATAGGTTGGTTTTATAGGTCACGCGACTACCATTGGTATTTAACCAATAAATATTCATATTAGAACCGCGCTGATTTACAAAATCCATGTAAATAGATGCACCTTGGCTAGACTTAATACGCCCTTCGCCGCTACAGGCATATTCTTCAACGCCATCTACTGTCCTAATAGGTACTGCATCGGGATACGTAGTCACACTGTTTTTATCCGTGATATTAAAACCATAATACCAACGATTAAAAGCCACTAAGTTTCCTAAGCCAGTAAACGATGCATAAAAGTTGTCTACCCATTTAAACCAATCAGTCAAAAAGGCATTGCTATAATTGATTTCTAAGGCTTTACTACCTACCGCATTAAACACACCGTCATGCGAAAAGTCGTCTGCAAAGGCACGAGCCATATGATAAGCTGGTGTGGCACTTGCACTATCAATTCGCTGTGCTTCTTTGGCTAAGGTCGCTAAATAGGTAGCATAAGCACGACGCTGAGTGTCCAAAGCGGCATTGACTAACTTATCAAATTCACCATAGCCAACCACAATTGGAGCTTGGGTAATATCAAATTTAAGGTTTAGTGCATTTTGAACCGCCGCATTTGCATTATTAATGTTTTGAGCAATTAAACCGCTAGCTTGCTTTGCGGCTTGCTGTACGGCTGCTTCTGTTAAGGCGGTTACGCCAATATTTGCATTCGCTGTTACGCTCGCTGCGGCTCGTAAAATCGGCTTGGCAATATCAGCGGTTGGCACAGTGATGGTTTTGTTTTTTTCTAATGCTTCATCAAAGTATTCAACTTTTCCCTCTGTTGTGGGCAATACTTCGGCCAAAATAGGATCGGCTAATTTAGCTACAGGCACCGTAAATTTGGCAACCCCGTTGCTACTAGGCGTAAGTGTTTGTGTTGGTGCTAATACTGCACCTGTTTTGGCATTTTTTAAGGCTACACGGCCATTTAAAATTTTACCCAAAGATGGAGTAACCGTAATCGTTGTTGTGGTCACTGCTTTACTGGGTAAACTTGCATTATCATCATCGTTTGAGTTACACGCTACTAAAGATAGTGAACTAAACATAATGGCTAAAGATAAAGAATGACGTTTTAGCATGGTAGCTCCTGCTATTTATGTATGAAGGTTTTTATTTGAATAAGTTTTATTTTGACCAAATTAGTTTTACCCTAAATTTGGTCAAAATAAAAGCCCTTGCAAGATACGGGAGCTTTAGAGCGATAAACGTAGACTTTATTCAGACACAAATTTTGAACTAAAAAAGGCGAGATAAACTCGCCTTTTTAAATCTTGGCAAATTAATACTTTAATACACCATTAAAGGTCAGTTCTGCATTCGTACCAGCAGGTAAGTTTTGTATCATAACAACGTTGTTAAACGTGACTGTTTTATCAGTTAAGTTGATAGACAAACCTGCACAGTCATTATTTGCATCTTTGCACTTAAAGCTGAGATTACTAATCAGCCCCAAGTTAGCATCATACTGTTGAAAGGTATAAGAAGCATTTTGTGTGCTACCTACTACACGTTGAAATCCCATTACAACACCTGCATTAGTCTCATTCGCTTTAGGACCAGAACCAAACCATGTAACCGCACCCGATGAACTACCATTCATTTGCACTTGAGGGCCTCCATTAAATAAAAATGGACTGCCAACATGCTCCACCATAGCCGCAGGTGCATTAGTTCCTGTAATGCTTAAACAGCCAAAAGGATTAGTATTTCCTGCACAGCTTGCTGTTGTGGGTGGAGTAACAACAGGTAATTGATGAATCAACGAACCATTTTTTAAGGTCAAGGTACGCGTTATATCACCAATTGCCGACAACACGGTATTAGTAAAACCAAACTCTTTGAATGTTGTTTGGTTATTAAAAACCGTGTTTTGACAAGGCGTAGTGTTAGCTAAACCACAGGCAAAACTGTATTTTGCATTTTTGGATACAGTCACAGATGCTAGTACATTTTGCTTTACGACAATATTTGCTGTCTCACCCGCAGTGCTGACAAAGGAATATACTTCCTCACTATTGTCTGCTACCAAAGATGAAGAGCCTCTTGTAAAACCACAAAAATCATTAGGCGCATTGGCAAAGCCTAACTTATTGTCTGCACCTTGTGATGTACAGTTATTCACAACAGCCGTATCTGTTACTTCTACACCCGTTGTTTTAAAGGTCAGTGTTTTATCGGTATTAGTAATCGCTTTAAATACGCCTTTACACTCACCGCCACCCGAATCAACACGCACAAATTGATTTTTGAGTGCAGGTTGCTGGCGTGTTGCGGCATTTTGAATGCCTGTAAATAAGGTAGTTGTACGGTTAATAGAACTTAAACCAAACAAACTGAGTGATGTATTTGTGCCTAGTTGATTAGCAAAACTAATAATTGGCGTACCATCGGCAGTCCCATTGCCAATTTTTGTCCAAGAATCACAACTGTATTCTTCTACACCATTCATGGTACGGATTGGTTTGAGTGGGTCGGTTGTGACTTTTTTATAGCCTTCAAATACTCCTGCCGAGGTATTAGCAAAATCTTTACCCTCAGCTAATAAGGCATTATTGGTTTCTCTAAATAACAAAATGGTCGCTTTGGTCGTAATTAAACGATAGCCCTGACCATTATTTTGTGTTGGATTTTTACAGACTTCTTTAAATTGTGCCGTTTGCCCTTTTAGCGAAATATCACCATTTGCCATAACTTGAAAATTACTTTTTGCCACGCCACTTGCCGTGACTTCATAGTTACCAACAAAGTCCTCAATCGCTGCCAAGGTACTAGGATTTACGCCAAAAGTTGCACAGGTATCAGCATTACCTACCACAGGATTACTACCACCAATAACCACCTCATCGGCTTTAATGGTAATCATTTTATTCGTGCGAGTAATAGGCCGATAAATACCTTTACAAACACCACTGCTATCTGTCACTACCCACGGATGGGTCACATAAGTGCCTTGAGCGTGCGTTTGCGTATTTGCTAAGTTGGCATTATAAGAAACACGCCCACCATTATAGTTAAGCCAAAATATTTTTAGCCCTGCACCCGATTGATTCATAAAATCAATGTTCATACCCTGCGAGCCAGCACTAGAGCGTAATTTATTTTCATCGGCACAGGCATATTCTGCCACACCATCTACTACTCGTATCGGTTGTGCAATCGCGGTGTTTTGTCCTGCTGTTGCAAAAAAACTGGTGATATCTGGATTAGTCGCGGGTAAGTTTTTTAGTGCCGCTAATACTTTACTAAATGCCTCTAACCATGCTGTTGCAAATGCTGAGCTGTAAGCAATCGCAATTTTGGACGCATCAAAACTAGCATTAAGCTGAGAGTCATCTTTAAAATCAGCCGCAAGCGTTTGTACAATATCAAAGGCAGGCTGCGTACTACTTGGATTTAATAGTGCTGCTTGTTTAGCCAAATTTGCTAAATAGGCAGCATACACACGTTGCGACTCGCTAATAGCGGTACTCGCTAATTGATTGTATTGCGCTGTTGAGCCAATCACTAAGGGTGCTTGCAAAATACTGTGGGTAAGCTTTAATTGAGTTTTAATTAATTGGTTTACACTGTCAATGTTCACCGCCAAACCACCTGCCTTAGCGGCAGCTGTTTGAACCGCCGCTTCGGTTAATGCAGTCACGCCGATATTGGTGTTTGCAGTGACTTTGGCAGCTGCACGTAATAACGGCTGAGTGCGATTGGCAGCCGTAATAGCGATGGTTTGTAAGCTGTTTGTTGCCTCGTCAAAATACTGTACATCGCCTGTATCGTTAGGAATCACAGACGCTAAAATTGGCTCGGCAAGACTTGCGGTGGGTACAACAAAACTAGCTACACCATTGGCATCTAAGGCTTTAGCCGTCACAATTTCGGCATTGGTTTTTGCATTTCTTAAGCTAACTTTGGCGTTTAAAATTTTACCTAATGAGGGCGTTACTGTAATAGTGGTTGTGGTAACAGCTTTACTGGGTAAATTCGCGTTATCATCGTCGTTTGAGTTACAAGCCACTAAGGCCAACGAACTCAAAACTATCGCTAAAGACAAAGGGTGACGTTGCAGCATGGTAGCTCCTGCTATGTATAAAAATTTTGGTTTTACAAAAAACAACATTTTTGAATGCTCTTTATTTCTACTCTTTTTTTTTACAAAAAAAAAGCCCTTGTTATCTACAAGGGCTTAATTTTTTCATAACAGAACAAAGTTTATTTCGATTGGCGCATATAGTGTAAAAACTCACTATCACCTTTAAGCACCATCATATCGCTTGATTTATTAAACGAAGCTTTGTAAGCCTGCATAGAGCGATAAAAACGATAAAACTCGGCATCTTTGCCAAATGCTGCGGCGGCAATACTGGCGGCTTGTGCATCACCCTCACCACGTAAAGTTTCGGACTGTTTGTAAGCTTCGGCCATAATCACCTTTTGCTCACGCTCCGATTCAGCTTTAATGGTTTCGGCTAATTCATTACCTTGTGAGCGATGCTCGCGAGCTTCACGTTCGCGCTCAGTACGCATACGATTATAAATAGACTCCGAAATACTCTCTGGAAAATCGACTCGTTTAACACGTACATCAACCACCTCTATACCAAATTCTTTTTTGGCCAAGGTGTTTGTTTCTTGTGTTAATTGTTGCATCATTTGATCACGCTGACCTGCAACCACTTCATGTACAGTACGCTCAGAAACCTTATTTTTAAGGCTATCGTTTACACGCGCCATTAACAACGACTCTGCTTTTCTGGTATCGCCACCCGTAACCGTAAAGTACTTTTTAAGATCTATAATGCGCCACAAAACATAAGAATCAACAATCAAAAACTTGTTTTCTTGAGTTAAATATTCGGTACGCTCGGTATCCGTCACTTGAGTACGAATATCAAACTTTTTTACTTCGTGCATAAATGGGATTTTTAAGCCTATACCTGCACTTAAATTGGCATCAATAATCTCACCAAACTGCACCAAAATACCACGCTGTGTTTCACGAATGGTATATATCGTGCTGCTTAAAATACTCAAAATAATCAAGGTGATGGATAAGGCTTGCATGGTTCTTGGATTCATAATTAACGCCCCTCTCCACGACCTTGACGGCCTGTTGCTCTTTGATTGGCTGTATCTGACATATCGTTTGGTGTTGCTCTTGTAACATTTGTGCTATTTGAGTTTTCGATGATTTTGTCTAAGGGCAAGTACACCATGTTGCCACCATTACCCTCAATAATCACTTTACTGGTTTTCGACAACACGCCTTCCATGGTTTCTAAATACAAGCGTTGACGAATCACTTGAGGTGACTTTTTATATTCGACCACCAATTGATTAAAGCGAGCCGCATCACCTAGGGCAATATCAACCACTTCTTGCTTATAAGCATTTGCTTCGGCAGTCACACGCGCGGCTTGTCCTCTCGCTTCTGGCACAATGCCATTAGCATAGGTTTCGGCCTGATTTTTGAGTCTTTCTTTGTCTTCTTTGGCACGAATTACGTCATCAAAAGCAGCTTTAACTTCTTTAGGTGGTAAGGCTTCTAAAATGTTAACGCCCGTAATTTCTAAACCTGTTTTATAGCCATCTAAATAGCCTTGTAAGCGTGGCTTAATATCACGCGCTAAAGTAGCACGGCCTTCATTAAGCACCTGCCCCATTTTTGAACCACCCACTACATGACGCAAGGCACTTTCGGTGGCGTGTAATAAAGTAACTTCGGGTTCGGACACTTTAAGCAAATAATCTACAGGCTCAGCAATACGATACTGCACCGTTAAGTTAATTTCGACAATGTTGGTATCTTCGGTAATCATGCGGGCATTAAGCGGAATTTGCTCAACTTTTTGAATATTAACCTTTTTAACTTCGTCAACCAAAGGCATTGCCCAATGTAAACCTGCACTTTGTGTGCTGTTATACTTTCCAAAGCGTAATACCACCGCTTCTTCGGCCTGTTCAACTTTATAAAAGCCCGTTACAACGACTAAACCCACAACGACTGCCGCACCGATTTTAAGTGGGGTCATGTCGGCATTACCTGAGCCATTACCACCAAACCACCGCTCAAAGCTTTTATTGACTTTTTTTAAAAAATCGTCAATTTCGGGGGGACGTTGACTGTTATTGGGTTGATTACCACTGCCATTATTTGGCTGATTCCACGCCATACGATTACCTTTTTTAAATAACAAAAATCTTTTACCATTCAGGGGTTTGCTGCGGCTCTATTAATCCTACATCACTTAACTTTAAATCTACCCGTCGCAAAATAGCATCTAACTCGGTAGAGGATAAACGAACTTTGAGCCAACTCGTGCCATCTTCGCATAGCTCTTCGTGCTCTACGGCATTCATGGCAAATAACTGGGCGCGTAATTTAGCAAATTGCGGCTGTAAATGTAGTGTAAAGCCTTGCAAATCATCGACTAACAATTGCGCTAACGCACTGTGTAACTCATTCATACCTAAATTGTCACGCGCCGATAACCATACTGCAACAGGTTTACCTTGTTCATCTACGTCAATACGCGGTTCATGGCTTTCTAGGCAGTCTATCTTGTTATAAACCATCAAAATACGATTGGTACTACCAATTTCTTGCAATACTTCATTTACCGCTTCTATTTGTATATCACGCTCAGGGCTGGCTGCATCAACAATGTGTAATAACAAATCGGCTTCTAAGGTTTCTTCTAGTGTGGCACGAAAAGCCTCGACTAATTGATGCGGCAAATGCCGTACAAAACCAACAGTATCAACTAAAACTACAGTCCCTAAACTGTCTATTTCGACACGGCGTAAAGTGGGGTCAAGGGTGGCAAATAATTGGTCAGCCGCATAAACCTCAGATTGGGTAATACGGTTAAATAAGGTGGACTTGCCTGCATTGGTATAACCCACTAATGAAATAGTAGGAACAGCCGCTTTTTGACGTGAGGCACGACCTTGACTCCGTGTTTGTCGTACCTTTTCTAAGCGTTCAGTAAGCATTACGACACGGTTTTTTAATAACCTACGGTCTGTTTCGAGTTGGGTTTCGCCCGGCCCACGTAAACCAATACCACCTTTTTGACGCTCCAAATGTGTCCAACCGCGCACTAAACGTGAGCTTAAATGTTTAAGCTGTGCCAGCTCAACTTGTAGTTTACCTTCAAAGGTTTGGGCGCGTTGTGCAAAAATATCTAAAATCAAACCTGTTCTATCTAATACGCGACATTGAAAGGCACGTTCTAAATTACGTTCTTGAGCAGGACTTAAGGAATGATTAAACAAGACTAAATCTGCACCCATGCTTTGTACAAGCTGTGCTATTTCGTCAACCTTGCCTGAACCTGCATAAAATTTAGCATCGGGTTTTTGGCGCGAACCTGTGACAATACTTAAAATTTGAGCCCCTGCGGACAATGCTAACAACTGAAATTCGCTCAAATCTTCATCTTGCGAATATTGTCTTAACTCTAAATGCACTAAAATTGCTTTTTCACCGCCTTGGTGCCGCTCAAAAAATTCCACGCCGTACTCTCTTTAAAATATTTTTAAATACTAATGAAAGGTTATGGGGTTTAAATAACAGATTATCAAGACACAAAAGACTGCTTTCATAAAAATTAAAGCATTTTACAGACAAATAAAAAACGCCGTCTAAAAACGGCGTTTAATAACTTAGCATAAACTAAGCATACTGATTAATAACCTAAATCTTGGTCATCATCGGCTTGGTCATCATAAGGATAACCCGCATTGTTCATCGTACCGCTAGTCATTGGGCCAATAGGTGCATTAGGCACGCCTACAGGGCGCGGGTTACGCGATGGAACAACGGTAGAAATTGCATGTTTATAAACCATTTGGCTTACGGTGTTTTTTAGTAACACGACATATTGGTCAAATGATTCAATTTGTCCTTGTAATTTAATACCATTAACCAAGAAAATAGATACAGGAATACGCTCTTTACGTAATGCATTCAAGAATGGGTCTTGTAAGGTTTGACCTTTGGACATAATGTGTCTCCTCTACCAAAACGGCAGAATAAAAAAATTAAAATATTAGTGCAAAAATGGCAATAAAATACTAAATGTTGCCATTGCCCCATTTTCAAGCAATTTAAAAATTTTTCAAGCAATTTTGTAGGACAATCAAAGCATCTTGTGTATCAAGCTGGTGAACGTCCGTTCCAAAGCTGCGTAACCATGTATATTGGCGTTTGGCTAATTGTCGTGTTGCCACAACGCCTTTAAAACGCATCTCATCATAGTCATAATCGTTATTTAAATATTCCCACACCTGTCTATAACCTACCGAGCGCATTGATGGTAAATCTAAATTTAACTCGGGGCGTTGTTTGAGTGCGGTGACTTCTTCTATTAAACCCTGTTGTAACATTAAATTAAAACGTTGTTCTATACGTTCGTGTAACACACTTCTATCTTGAGGCAATAAGGCAAATTGATGAATTTGATAAGGTAAATTTTGTTTTTGCTGTTGCTGATGCCAGACTGATAATGGAATACCCGTCACCAAAAATACCTCTAAAGCGCGTTGTAGGCGTTGCGAATCGGTAGGTTTTAGTCTAGTCGCTGTGACAGGGTCAACCTGTGCCAATTGTTGATGAATCGCTGCCCAGCCTTCGTTTTGTGCTTGCAAAATAATTTGACTGCGTACTTGTTCGTTGGCTTGAGGTAGGTCGGCTAAACCATCTCTTAATACCTTAAAATACAGCATAGTGCCGCCCACTAATAACGGGATACGACCTCGTGCTGTAATTTCGGCCATTTCTTTTAAGGCATCTTCTCTAAACTCTGCGGCAGAATAGGCTTGAGCAGGGTCACGAATATCAATTAAACGATGTGGGGCTAAAGCCAACTCAGCCGCACCAGGTTTAGCCGTGCCAATATCTAAACCACGATAAACCATACTCGAATCAACCGAAATAATATCAATCGGATAATCTTGTGCTAGTTGCACCGCTAAATCGGTTTTTCCGCTAGCGGTTGGGCCCATTAAAAAAATAGCATGAGGTTGGGTCATAATTTAAAACTCTAATCTTGCATTTATTTTATCACACAAGCAGGATGGCCTTAGCGCAACAAAATATCAAATATCTACTAACAAATGGTTATTTATGTATATAGCACATTGCCCTTAGCCTTAAGTCGTATTAAAGTACGCATTGCAAAGATAATAATAGATTTAAAACAGTACTGGCCAACCAATCGTCAACATTAAATATTGATCGCCCTAATGTTAGCCTTTGCTTACGCCCCTTAATTTTAGGAAATTTTTTCCATGACGCGTTTTATCTTAAAACTGTCGGTTCTTTCTGCTGCCGTATTAAGTAGTGCTTGCTCTGTACATCAACTGATTGGTAATCAAGTTAAACACTTTTCTACCGAGAACGTGATGCCTGTGATTTTAAGCAGTGATGATGTTCCCACGGTGTGCCACGCTAACGAAACTAACACGCCTTTACTGATGTCGTTTACTAAGTTTGGCGTAGATAACAGTATGCTTTTGGCATTTGGCTATTCTGGTGCCTCCATTTGCTCCGATATGGAAGCACACGAAAAAGAGCTTTGGTCAGCCCTTGCCGAAAAACAAGGTCTAGTCAATATGGCGCAAGATGCTCGTACCGCTCAACAATTATTAAATAAAGAAGCGGGCAAACGTCAGTTACATGCCTATCAATATACTGTTGATTATTTTAAAAATGAATATCGTTACAATTTGGGAGAAGGTTCTTGCCCCAAAATCAAAGAAGACAACGAACAATTACTGTTAATCATTGGTGCAACCGCTGCCCTTCAGGCTCTTAAAAGTGATGTTGCCTCTGGCCGTTTAATTAACTTTGATATGGGTATTCCCGCCAAAGTTGGCCGCGCGATGGACTGTTTAGATAATGATAAATGGTGGGGTGAGCCTAAAGCCATTCAAGCTGGATTAAAAATAATTTTACCTAAAGATGCTCTTGAAGAGCAACAAGGTTGGAAACAGCTTCAAGACTCTACCGATATTGGCTTACAAACAGGGGTGCGTTTAAGTCATGCGACTTATGCGGCCATTGCAAGTATTAAAGGCCGTGATGATTATTTGCGCGATGCACTAAAACGCTTTGAGGCACTTCCCAATGCGCTTCTTAATAACAAATATGCTCTTTTAAATACCATTGCTGCCATACAAGTGCGCCAAGTTGCTAATTTATATTGGGTAAAAAACACAGGTCATCGTGCGCCAACCGAAGACTTTAGCCAGTTTTGGGACGAAAAAACTGCACCCTCGGCCGCAGTGACCGAATTACTTGATGAGCTATAAAAACAACAATACAGGCAACATTATGACCTCTTTGCAAAAAATAGTTTTGCGTACAAGTTTAGCATTAGTGGCTACCTTAGTGCTTGGTGCTTGCTCTAAAGACCGTTTAGTGGGCAATGGTTTAAGGACTTACACGATTGACCATGCCTTACCGATGATTTTACAAGTTGATGATGTACCCATGATTTGTCATGCAAATGATGGTTTTACACCCATCATTAAAGCATTCACTCGCTTTAAAGTCGAAACCGACATGATGCTCGCCTTTGGTTATGCAGGCTCTTCTATTTGCACCGAAAATCAAGCTGTAGAAAAGGAATTATGGTCTAGCCTAGCAGAAAAACAAGGTTGGCCTGATGTTGCTATTGATGCCCGTATTGCTCAGCAATTACTTAACCGTGATGCAGGACGCAAACAACTAAACGCTTATAATCATACGGTGAGTTATTTTAAAAAACAGCATAACTATGAGTTTGGTGAAGGTAAATGTCCTAAACTGACTCAAGAAGTAGAAGAGTTATTATTATTTGTAGGTGCAACCTCTGCCCTACAGGGATTAAATAATGATGTTTCATCAGGACGTTTAGTTAATGTAGACATGGGGATTCCGCCTAAAGTGGTTAAGGCAATGGACTGTTTAGACAATAATAAATGGTGGGGCTTTCCTCAGTCGATACGTGCTGCACTCACCATTATCCTACCCGAATCGCCCGCAATAGAAGCCGAAGCTTGGAAAGCATTGCAGCAGAATTCAGCACTAGGCGTACAACAAGGTATGCGAGTAGGTTATGCCACCTATGCAGTGATTGCGGCGATTAAAGGACGTGATGATTATTTACGCTTAGCACTAAAAGGCTTTGAATCGGTTACCCCTGATAAACTAAACAAAGATTATTTGTTGTTAGATACCATTGCTGAGCAACAAGTACGTCATTTGGCAAATCGTTTTTGGATGCGTCTTGAAGGCAGACGCGCCCCTACCGAAGGGTATAGTCAATTTTTAGATGAGAAACGACAACCTGATGCAAGTCTTGAAGGTTTGTTAGACGGTGTTTAACTCAGCCGACCTCAACCCTCTCCTAACTGGAGAGGGTTTGCTATTAAGTCTATACAGCTACTGCTTTAACTGGCACAACCAACACTGCTATGTCGGCCTGCCCTATTAACGATTTGCTGGTACTGCCCTCTACTAGCGTCATTAATAAACCTTTATGCTCTGAGCCAACGACAATCATATCAGCTTGATGTTTTTGAGCTTCTTTTAAAATAGTAGCTACCACAGCCGCACCATTGACCAACAAACCTATACACGATAAACCATCTGCTTGAAGCTGCTGACTACATGCTAATAACTGTTGATGCTCATGTTTAAAACGTGTTGCTATTTCTTGACGTAATTCTTTGGGGTCTATATACAACGGAAACTCTCCAAACACACCGCCATAACCCAACATTTCGTCTTGCGAATCAGTGACATGTAATAAACACACACTGGCATTTAATGACTGCGCTAATTGCTTAGTGTAAGCTAACAAATTAGGCATGGATGACGACAAATCGACACAGACTAACAGCTTCATCATATTCTCCTTTTATTTACATAATGAGGCACAAGGTGTGCCGTCACCATCACCATCTAAACGACTATTACCACAGGTTTTTAGCTGAAACTTCGCCTCGGCACAAGTAGTCATTTGGCCACAGCTTTTTTTAATATCACAAGAAAAGCCTTCTTTACTTAGTTTAGCTACAGGCGTTTCTTTTACTTTAGTTTCTTTAGGCGCAGAGATTGTCTCTGGTGTTAGTAGTGCAGGAGTCACTGCACTGCTCTTAATCGCCTTTGTATTACCATACTCACTAATAAATCGGTTTTCTTTGCCTTCAATTTTGGCAATACGTTGGTTACGCTCTATTTCCCACGCATCGGGCGCATCTTGTTTTGACCATACCGTAAATAGTTTGCGGTCTTGGTCAGACAATCTAAAGCCATAGGTATCTTCCATATAAAACATCACACGGGCAACATCACCTTTGACATTATTAGGTGGTTCTACACGGCGAATAGACTCATCAATTTTAATAGGGCAAGCACCATATTCGGGCTTATTGCCTTCTACCATACCCCAATTATAGTTTGAGCGGTCACCATTTACTTCGCCAATAGCAGGAAATAAATTATGTAAATCGTTATGTGCTGTTTCAAAAACAGGGTCTTGAGACTCGCAACACTGACGGCCTGTCATGTCTTTTTCGGGGCAAACTTTTTTAGGTTCACGCCAACATTGTCTAAAATTACCAAACTGATGTGCGGGCATGACGTGTTCAGCTTCAATACGGCTTGCCCTTTCTGGATTTTTACGCGGCTTAAAACCACAGCTTTTCCAATCAGGTTTCTTGGTTTTAGGGTCGTAATCACAGCCACAATAAAAGGTGATGTTATGGCCTTTGTAAATTTCTTCATACAAAATACGTTTTGCGGTACTAAAAGAGTCTGGGCTATTGGGTAATTTTGCTAGATTTTTTTCTTGAGTTTTGCTGCTTGCAATGGATGATGACGCGGCCTGCGTGCTGCTTCCTGCATCACCTTGATTACATGCTGTTAATAACATTAACATCAAAAACCACAAAAAATAACGCTTCATATTTAACACTCTAATCATTCCTAAATCTTTAATTAAACTTAATAGAGTCTGTTGACGTTTGGGTTAACTGCCTATTTTTGGCTAAATATTAAGCACATTCTACTGTTCTTCCCTCACTCTAACTCTCTCCCACAGGGAGAGAGAACTCCCTCTCCCGTTGGGAGAGGGTTGGGGTGAGGGCTAAATCAAAACGTCAACAGACCTTACAGTATTACAAACGCTCAATTACAAAGCCTAAAGTTTGCACTGTATCAGCTTGGGTATAAGGCGCGACCACCGCACGGCTCATCACCTCATCACGTAAATAAACTTTAGCTACACGTTGTAAATCGGCAATGGTCACGTTAAGCAATTTAGCGCGTAAGGCTCTGCGCTGTGCAGGTGTACGGCCATATAAACTATTATGAAATGCACTACGTGCTTCACCTGCGGGTGACATCGGTTTGTCTAAGCTGGCCATAATACCCAAAATCACTTCTTCGAGTTGACGCTCTTCGTGGGCATTGCTTTGCAACCACACCAAACTGGCTTTAAAGTCAGCAAAGGTTTCGGCTAAACGTGGATCACGGTACGAAAAAAATCTAAAGGCACACGCATTGCTGTCGTAACCTGCACCACCACCATAAGCACCACCTTGTTCTCGAATCGCACGATGTAAAAAGCCATTGCGTAAAAAACCACCTAAAATCATTAACGCTGCCACATCGTCATGGTCAACCGCCACCGCAGGATAAGCCGCCGCACAAAATTGCACTTGGGTATTAGCCAACCATGCAATATGTGTTACTTGAGCAGGCACCGTGCTAGTAATAGAGTTTACTTGTGCAGCAGTAGGAATGTTTGCATTTGCCCACGCCTGTTGCATCGCGGCAACTAAATCGCTTAAACGCTCTTTTTCGGCAATCAAAAATAACTGACGCGGTGCAGCCAATACTTTATGGTGCATGGCTTGCAATTCAGCTAATAAGTCGGCAATACCTTGTTCAGTTTGAGTATTAGCCACTAACTCACGCAAATTACGCAACGCAGGTAAACCCGACATACGATATTCAAATTGAGATAAAGCACTCATGGAATGACTCGCTGTTTGCATAGCCAAAGCATGGCCGCTGTCGGTAATACTGGCCTCAAAACGTGCTTTACGTTGCGCTAATAACTCTTGTACACGCTCGCCTTCGTCAAAGCGTAATTGCTCTAAAGTCGTACGTACTAAAGCAAAGCTATCGGTGTGATAATGTAAGGCCTTACAAGACACCACTAAATGCGCGTTAGCTTGTTGGCTATTATTTAAACTGGTACGCATACTTAATCCCATACGCACCCCTCCACTCACTCGCGATTGCCATTGCTGCATTGCCAAATAATCATTACCTCCTGCACCTAATTCACTTAACAATGAACTATAAAACGGCAATAATTTTTGTTGGCTTTCGCTAAACTCAGGTAAATCAATAATAATTTGTTGATAAAACAGACCATTAGTGCCTGCGCTAAAGGTGGTTAAGGGTACATCCACCCCATTTATAGGGAGTGTATATGATTGACCTTCGGCAATTTTTAAATCGGCAGGAATATCTTCTAAACCCACTTTAGGCAAAATACTCACATCATCTTGTTGCGCTTGACGTGCCGCTAAAGCCTTAGTATTAGCAATAATGGCTTGTTTTTCGCTATCGCTTAATTGTTGCTGCATCTTGGCTAAACGTGCGGCTTCGGCAGCTTGACGTTTTTGGTTGATGGTGGCATCGGGTTTGAGTGTTAAACGAACACGGTGCGGATTATCTAATAACGCAGTTTTTACTAGCCCTTTAATATAGTCAGGGTCTTGAATCGCTTGACGCATTTCGGCTAATACTGAGTCCACATCCCATAACGCTAAGGGGTCGGCATCTTGCAGCGCAGCCGTTAAACCATTTAACACCAATTGCAAACCATAAGGATAAGAGTCGCCACCAATTTCGCGCTGTGACAATTCGACTTGATGCAATACCGCTTCTACGTCTTGCTGTGGCACACCTTCTAAGGCCACTTTTTGCAAAATCTCTAAAATACCTGCTTCAATCTCGGCTGCTTTGTCGGCAGCACAACCTTCTAAACCACAACCAAAACTCATTTCGCGGCCAGCGTCGTCTAAGCCACACATTGGCGATGGTGACTCACCTAAACCACAGGTTTCTAAATATTGACGTAATGGCGATGCCGAGTTTTCTAATAATACGCCATTAAGCAAGTTCATAGCCAAGCGTTGGTTAATATCGGCGGTATGCGTTAACAACCAACTTAACACCACATGGCTTTTGTTGGCCATGTCGCCTTCATCTAAAGGATAATGGTCTTCTACGGCAATTGGTGCGTAATAGCGTTTTTCGTCACGGCCTTTAATGGGGCTACTGGCTTCAAATTCGTGTAAGGCTTCTTCTTCAAATCGCGCTTGTAATTCGGCAGCAGGAATATCACCAAAAGTCATAAAAACGGCATTACTGGGGTGATAATGTTTTTTATAAAAATCTTGTAAATCGTCATAACTTAAATCAGGAATGGTTTCGGGGTCACCGCCTGAGTTGTAATGATAGGTTGTCGTAGGAAAAACATATTTATTTAATACATCAGACAAAATACTGTTAGGCGAACTCATCGCCCCTTTCATCTCGTTAAATACTACGCCTTTATAAACCAAAGGACTGTTTGGGTTTTCGGCCTCGCTAAACTCAACCCGTATGCCCTCTTGAGCAAAATCTAAAGGATCTAAACGCGCAAAAAATACCGCATCTAAATAAACCGATAACAAATTATTAAAATCTTGGCGATTTTGACTGGCAAAAGGATAAGCCGTCCAATCACTAGAAGTAAACGCATTCATAAACGAATTTAACGAACGACGAATCATCAAAAAAAACGGGTCACGCACAGGAAAACGCTTAGAACCACATAAGGCAGTATGTTCTAAAATATGCGCCACGCCTGTGGAGTCCATAGGCATGGTACGTACAGCAACCAAAAACACATTTTCGGGGTTATCGGCTGCCAAGTGAAAGTGACTTGCACCTGTTTTTTTGTGGCGATATTCGCTCATATCAATATTTAATGAGGGGATATGAACAGTACGTAAACATTCAAAGGCAGGATGTGGTGCAGACACAGGCAACTCCAACAAAGATATATAATTTTGATGGCGTAGATTATCACCTATGGGCAACTAACATCAAAGATTCTTCGAGGTGTTGCCATGTAATCTCTTGTTGGCTAATGATTTCTAAACGACTATCAAGGCTTGGTGGGCAACTATTAAAACTGGCATCTAAGGCGGTTAAGTTAATACTGAGCCAACCTTGTGTAGTATGAACAAAACCTTTAATACGCTGCGCTTGCAAAGCTAACAACATCTCTAACAAGGCATTATGCTCAAATTGCCAATGGGCAGGAAATATCCAACCACCTACAAAACAGTCTAAGGCTTGTTGATGATAATGGTACGGTGGCTCAATCACTTCTTGTTGTGGCGTATGTTGGCTAAAACTTAAACGGGCATTATCATGCAGCAACGACCTTTTAATAATAGGCGCGTGTTGGCGTTTATACGACAAATAAGACAAAGCTAAATTGCCTTGCTCAATAAATACGCTTTGAGGCTTTGGCTCGGGTAATTTTTGTGAAAATTCTATTACCGAGGCACGTTCGGCCTCAGTTAATAATTCACTTTTGCTAAACACTAATACATCGGCGACTTGTGCTTGAGCAATAAAAAATTCGTGTTGTTGTACTCGCTCATCTTGATATTGCCTCGCATCTATCACACACAAAGTTGCTTCGAGTTTAAGCGTGCTTTGCCAATGACTGGCACTTAAACTCTCAATAATTTGTTTAGGATGCCCCAAACCCGTTGGTTCGATGAGTAAGCGTTGTGGTTTAGCTTTGGCTAATAATTGCGACAAAGCTACTTGCATAGGCAAAAAATTAGCACAGCAAATACACCCACCTGCCACTTCTTTAATAAAAACTTCTTGGCTTTGCCCCATTAAGGCGTGGTCTATGCCAATTTGGCCAAACTCATTGACTAAGACTGCCCAACGCTCGTTAGTGGGTTTATTGGCTAATAACTGCTGAATTAACGTGGTCTTACCTGCACCTAAAAACCCTGTGACGATATTGGTAGGAATAGCGGACAAAATGGGCTGCATAATAATAAAAATCTCTTTAAATTTTAACAGGATATTTAGCTAATTTACGTTGTAAGGTTCGGCGGTGCATATTTAAAGCACGCGCTGTGGCCGAAATATTGCCGTCATGTTGCTGTAATATGCGCTGAATATGTTCCCACTCTAACCTATCCACAGATAACGGCTGTTCATTCACCGCTAAATCTGTTGCACCTTGAGTACGCCCAAAAGCGGCAACTATTTCATCGGCATTGGCAGGCTTGGCTAAATAATGGGTTGCGCCTAACTTGATGGCTTCTACTGCGGTGGCAATACTCGCATAACCTGTTAATACAACGGTACGAGTTTGATTATCTAATTGATGTAAATACTGCACCAAAGCCAAACCCGAAGCCCCCTGCATTTTTAAATCAATGACAGCATATTCGGGCGTATGTTGATTGGCTAAAGTGATTGCTTGTTCTACATTTTCGGCAGTTAATACCTCATAACCACGACGCTGCATGGCTTTTGCTAACACACGTCTTAAAATGGGGTCATCATCTACAATGAGTAATAAAGGGCAATCAGACATCGCTTTAACCATTAACCAACCCTTCTACCCACGCCAACTGCCTTGGCAAACACACAGTTTGTAAATCATAATGTTGTTGAGCAAATACTCGCGCATTTTTGCTTAAATACTCGGCTTGGTCTGTGTCGTTTAATAGCTCGTTAACCATGTTAGCCAACGCCACCCCATCAAAAAAATCAACTAAACGACCCGTTTGACCGTCAATAATAGCCTCTTTTAACGGCGGTGTATTACTTGCCACAATAGTACAAGCTGCACTCATCGCCTCAAGCAAACTCCAACTTAAAACATAGGGATAAGTTAAATAAATATGCACCCGCGACAACTGCAACAAAGCGATAAACTGCGGATACGGCACTTGTCCTAAAAAAAACACCCGTGACATATCTAATTTGTCTTTAATTTCATCTAAAAAAATGTTTTTCCATGTTTGGCCATTCGGTGCTTCTTTGCCATAACTTACGCCATCGCCACCAACAATCAACACCTTAGCTTGAGGATTATCACGCAAAATTTGCGGCAAAGCGCGCATAAAAATATGATAACCACGATACGGCTCTAAATTACGCGCCACAAAGGTAATGACTTGGTCTTGTTTGGTGAGGGTAACTTTATGTTGTTGATGCTCAAAATTCATACTTACTTGAGCATTAGGTGCAATCGCTTGAGTGTCTATACCATCATGAATAACTGTGATTTTTTCTCTAAAAATTTGTGGAAAGGTACTAGCTTGCCAATGCATCGGCGAGAGTCCCGCATCGGCCACTTCAAAATGAAGCAAATTATTGGTGTTTTTTACTCTAATTCGACATTCTTCTATTAAAGTTGAAGGAAACTCAGGATCAAAACCCACATCTGCCCCTTTAGCGTGATAATAAAACTCACTATAAATCGCTAATTTAGCATTTGGCCACACATCTTTAACAAATAAACTTTCGCCCCAACCGCAATGGGCAATAATCACATCAGGTGTAAATCCTGATTTTTTTAAGGCTAAAGCTGCATAAAAAGCAGCTTCACCTCGAATCACTTTGCTTTCTATGTCAACAACCCACGGATGAATATTCGGCGTTGAACTTCGTTTTGCGCCATAAGCTACCACGTGAACCCCTTGCCATACTTTTGGCTGATTGGGGCGCATGGTCATCGCCACCACTTGATTGTTTGGGTCTGCGGCTAAAGCAGGCGCAAGATGTTTAAATTGTGCAGGAAAATTTTGATGAATAAATAAGACGCGCATAATTATTATCTAAATCTGTTGTTAATATGCGCATCTTAACCCGTTATGACCACTCAGGAAAAGGATCTGGCAATTGCTCACAATACTCTATACCCTGACCCATTTCTTCTTCGCTCAATAAACAAGCATCCAGTTGTTGTTGCAAAGATTGAGTTGGTAAATTTTGACCAATAAAGACTAACTCTTGACGACAATCTCCCACTTCTTCATCCCATTTTTCGTTGATGCGCTCAAGATAATCTTGCTCAGTTGGCCATTCTGTCTCTGGGACAGCCGCCCACCAAAAACCTGCTGCACCATGTCGCAATACACCACCCGCTTGTGACATCACGCCCGCCATTTTTAACCGTGACGATAGCCAAAAATAGCCTTTAGCGCGTAATAAACGCCCTTGTTGCTGTTGCCAATCTTGATGCAAAAAATCCCAAAAACGCTGTGGATGAAACGGTCGACGCGCAACAAAATTTAATGCCGCAATCCCGTATTCTTCACTTTCGGGAATATGCTCACCACGCATTTCTTTAAGCCAACCTGCGGACTGTTGAGCTTTGTCAAAACTAAATAACTGTGTGTTCAAAATGTTGGCCAAGTCAATTTGACCGTTTTGAATAGGATAAATTTTGGCCTCAGTATTGAGTGTTTTTAAAACTGCAATGAGATTGGCAATGTCTTGCTCAGACACCAAATCGGTTTTAGATACCAAAATCACATCGGCAAATTCAACTTGCTCAACCAATAAATCACTTAAAGTACGCTCATCTTCTTCGCCCAAGTTTTCGTCCATCTCAGTTAACGGTTGGGCAGCAAAATAATCTTTAGTAAAATTTAGCGCATCAACAACGGTGACTAAGGTATCCAAACGCGCAATGTCTGATAATGATATGCCTTCTTCATCCCTAAAAGTAAACGTTTCGGCAATCGGTAACGGTTCAGAAATCCCTGTTGATTCAATCACTAAATAATCAAATTTTCCTGACTTAGCTAAATTACCAACCTCTAACAATAAATCTTCACGCAAGGTACAACAAATACAACCATTCGACATTTCTACCAGTTTTTCTTGCTGATAGTTAAGGCTTGCCTCGCCTGCCACTAAGGCCGCATCAATGTTAATTTCACTCATATCATTGACAATCAAGGCAATTTTTAATCCTTGTCGATTATGCAAAATATGTTGCAAAACAGTAGTTTTACCTGCGCCTAAAAATCCTGACAACACCGTAACTGGTAACATTACTTTAACCACCAAATAAAAGATACGTTATAACATAACATTTTATAATCAAAGACTCAACTGACTACATAATAGAAGTCTTGGTGTTATGCGCCTTTAACGTCTTTCTTTGTTGGTTTCTAATATAGCTGTCGCTTGTTTAATTTCGGCACTGCTCATATTAAGTTGCAAAATATCACGTGCTTGAGCTGCATCTGGGATGGTATCTGCGGCTAAAGAAAAATAATGCCATGCTTTAAGTTTGTCCGCCACAATCGGTGGCTCGCCTAAATACAATAAGCCCAAACGATATTGCGCCGTTGCATTACCTTGTTTAGCTGATTTCTCTAAAAGTGTTAAAGCTTCTTCAGGTTCGTCTAAATCTTCTAAATAATGCAACGCCAACGCTAATTGCGCTTCGTCATGGTCTTGAGCTGCTGCTTTTTCGTACCATTTAATAGCGATATCCATGTCTTTTGGTACGCCATCACCTGCTTGATATAACTCAGCTAATTCTAGTTGTGCTTGTGCATTGCCTAATTCGGCGGCCTTACTAAACCACGGCAAGGCTTTTTGAGGCTGATTAAAGCCCTCATCATAAATACGCCCGACCAACGTCATGGCATCAAGGTCTTGTGTTTTAGCAAGAGCTAAACTTAACGATAAAGCGGTTTGATAGTCCTCGTTTTCAAAGGCTAAAATTGCATCGTCATATGGAGTAGCATGGCTTAACGCACTTAACGAAGATAATAAGAAAACCGAAGATAAACGTGCTATTTTTTTAGGGATTATGTTCATAAAGCAAAAATCAAGGCCAAGATTTGGCTATTATAGAGAATAATATTTTTCTTGGATGCACCCTTAATGAACCTATCTGATGATTTTATAAGCCAATTACAAAATTTAATGCAGCAAGTACAAATACTACTTCCACCAACGCCACCTAGCATTGACTGGCATCATACTTTAGCGTGTCGCTGGCGTACTATCGGCAAACAAGGGTATTTAGAAGCGGTCAATGATTTAAGCCCCATTTGTTTGACTGACCTGCAAGGCATAGACCGCCAAAAATCAGAAATCAGACGTAATACAGCTCAATTTGTACAAAAATCACCCGCCAACAATGTGTTACTAACAGGTGCAAGAGGCACGGGAAAATCTTCTTTAGTTAAAGCTTTAGTTAATGAGTTTGGCAAAGAAGGTTTACGTGTGATTGAAGTTGACCGTGATTTATTGGTCGATTTACCCGACATCATTAAACAAATCGCTCACTGCCCCCAACGTTTTATTATTTATTGTGATGATTTATCGTTTACCGCCGATGATGCCAGTTATAGAGCCTTAAAAACGGTATTAGATGGTAGCTTACACGCAGGCAGTGACAATGTGTTAGTTTATGCAACCAGTAATCGCCGCCATTTACTGCCTGAATATATGAGTGAAAACTTACAAAGCTCGGTAGGTGAAGACGGTGAATTACACCCTAGTGAAGCCATTGAAGATAAAATTTCGCTATCTGACCGTTTTGGTTTGTGGCTTTCTTTTTACGCCATGAGCCAAGACATTTATTTAGATATTGTGACTCATTGGCTGTCAAGTTATAGCTTAACGCTCACACCAGAAGCAAGAACGGCTGCCCTACAATGGGCTTTAGGACGAGGTAATCGCTCTGGCCGTAGTGCCGCTCAATTTGCTAAAGATTGGGCAGGACGACACAACAGCTAATAAATAAGGGCTGATATATTAGCCCTTAATCTTTTTACTTTATTGAATTTTATTATGACGATTATTATTGGTATTGATCCTGGCTCGCGGTTAACAGGCTACGGTGTGATTGAAAAAAAAGGCAACAAATGCTTTTTTATTGATGCAGGAACAATCCGCACCGAAAGTGACGAAATGCCGATTCGACTCAAACGTATTTATGAAGGTCTAGCGCGTATTATTGATTTTCATAAACCGACCGAAGCCTCGGTAGAAAAAATATTTTTAGCACATAATGTAGATACTGCGTTAAAACTAGGTCAGGCGCGTGGCTGTGCTATTACCGCTTTAGTAACCCATGACGTGAGTGTATCCGAATATACCGCACGGCAAATTAAGCAATCGGTGGTTGGTTTTGGGGCAGCCGAAAAGGCGCAAGTACAACTCATGGTAACGCGCTTACTTAATATTCCTGTTATTCCTCAAGCCGATGCCGCCGATGCCCTCGCTGCTGCTATTTGTCATGCACATACCTCACAAACGCTATTAAAACTAAGCACGGTAGCATTGCGTACCACACGCGCAAGGCGTTAAATCGAAAATACACGATGTTAAACTCAGCATTAACTGGAGCGCACGATGTTAAATTTTGACTTTTATAACCCAACTCGCATTTTATTTGGCCAACAACGTATTGCCGATATTGGCAAACATATCCCTCCTCAAGCCAAAGTATTATTGTTATATGGTGGCGGTAGTATTAAAGCCACAGGCACACTAAAAGAAGTATTAGCCGCTTTAGGTGAACGCCAAGTCGTACAATTTGGCGGCATCGAACCTAACCCAAGTTATGAAACCTTAATGCAAGCCGTTGCTATTGTTAAAGAACAAAAAATAGATTTTTTACTGGCAGTGGGTGGCGGCTCGGTGATTGATGGCACTAAATTTGTGGCCGCAGCCAGTATGTGTGAAGATGACGCTCTTCATATTCTTAAAACGCGTGGCTCAAGCATTAAAGCCGCGTTACCTATAGGTGTAGTATTAACACTGTCGGCAACAGGTTCAGAAATGAACAATGGTGGTGTTGTTACCCATAAAAGTACACAGACTAAATCGGCTTTTTTTAGTCCTTTGCTGTTTCCACAATTTGCCGTACTCGACCCAACTAAAACCTATACCCTACCCACCCGACAACTCGCTAATGGCGTAGTTGATGCGTTTGTTCATACCATTGAGCAATATTTAACTTACCCTGTTAATGGTTATGTGCAAGACCGATTTGCCGAAGGTTTATTACTGACGTTAATCGAATTAGGCGAAAAATCGTTACATAACCCTCAAGATTACGACTTACGCGCTAATTTAATGTGGGTGGCTACCTTAGCACTAAATGGCTTAATTGGAGCAGGTGTGCCACAAGACTGGTCAACTCACATGATAGGCCACGAACTAACCGCGTTATACAACATCGACCATGCACGTACCTTAGCCATTGTATTGCCTGCCATGTTAACGGTGCGTCAAGACGCTAAACGTGAAAAACTTTTACAATATGCACAACGTGTATGGCATATTAACGAAGGTAATGAACAACAACGGATTGAGTTAGCGATTAGTAAAACACGAGACTTTTTTGAGCGTTTAGGCGTTGATACGCGATTATCTGCGTATAATCTTGACAGCACTGATGTTGAAAAAATTCTTGCTCAATTACAAGCGCATAAAATGACTGCTTTAGGTGAAAAACGTGAAATCACCTTAGAAGTAAGTCGTCAAGTCCTGACCCTATGTTTATAATTTTTAAGCTTTAGCAGTTTAAGCTCTCTTCTTTTAAAAGAGAGAACCCCCTCTCTCATTAGGAGAGGCTTGGGGTGAGGGCTAAATCAAAACGTCCATAGCCCCTACGTTTTCCACACACAAAAAACACAAACATTTTGAATAACCGTTATGAAAACCATTAGCCTTCATTCTCGTTTATTATTGGCCTGCATGATTCCCACGGCTGTTTTAATGCTGTTATTTAGCATATTTGTTATTTTATTTCGTTTTCAAGATATTGATAATCTCAAAGAAGAAACCGCTAATATTTTATTAGGTAAATACAGTCTTCGTCTGGCTCAAAACCCTAATACAGCATGGCCTACACTCATCAACGAAGCACTGAATGAAAAATATATTCGCAGTATTGATATTTTTGATAAATCAGGTAAAAAAATAGCTCATGCAGGCCCTCAATCCACCTTAAAAGCATTAGACCCTGTAAAACTATCTGCTCTCAATCATAAGCAAAGTTACTTGCCTTATAATAACGCTGATATCTTTTTAACACCTATCGACATACCAAATCCATCACCTAATAACCCTTGGTTAGTCATTGAGTTACAACCTGCTTTTTTTACCATTGCACGTTACGAAGTGATTATTGGCATTAGTATTATTAGCTTTGGTTTTATTACTATTTTAATGTTAGTAATTAGCGGCAATATTCGCCATTGGCTTGACCCGTTACATCGTATGCTGGAGCAATTAAAAGAAATCACACCGCAACAACTTGATAAACGCCTTGCGATTGATGCTGTGGGTGATATGGACTTATTAGAAGAGCAAATTAATGCACTACTTGATAAAATATTAGTTGAATATCAAGAACTTAATCAATCTATAGCGCAAACCCAAGCTGACCTTGACGAAAACTTACTTACCATTGAATCACGCAATATCGAGTTGCATTTAGCACATAATGCCGCTCTACAGGGTAATCGTACTAAATCGGCATTTTTAGCTAATATTAGCCACGAATTACGCACTCCTCTAAATAGTATTAACGGTTTTACGCAATTATTATTAAAAATGCAGCTTAATCATAAACAACGTGATTGGATAGAAAGCATTCAAAAATCCTCTAATAATTTATTGGCCATTATTAATGATGTATTAGATTATTCTAAAATTGAAGCAGGAAAATTTTCTTTACAGATTCATCCCTTTAATTTAGAAAATGCTATTTTTGAAGTATTAGAAAGTTTAGCTCCACAAGCAGAAAGTAAAGGTTTAGAGCAAATAGCTTTTATTTATCAAGATGTTCCAAGTAGAGTTAAAGGTGATGCTTTACGTCTTAAACAAATATTAACCAACTTAGTAAGCAATGCAATTCGTTTTACCACACAAGGTGAAATTATTGTGCGCGTGATGTTAGATGAAACACGTAACGAACAACATCTACTTAGAGTTAGCGTAAGCGATACAGGCAAAGGTTTATCTGCTGATGAAAAAGCGCATTTATTTACTGCGTTTCAACAAGGTAACCCTACCTTAAGCCGCGAAGCAGGTGGCACAGGTTTAGGTTTAGTTATTTCTAAAAGTTTGGTTAAACTAATGGACGGTGATATTGGTTTTGATGCCGATCAAACACAAGGGGCAACTTTTTGGTTTACCTTTAAAGCCCAATCTAACGAACAAGCTCAAACAGAAATACCAACGCTATTAACCCATAAACAAATTTTAATTCTTGAGTCGCACGAAAAAAATAGCCAACTGCTTAAATCAACCCTTTTTAATGCCAATGCCGACATCAAAGTCGTTAAAACATGGACTGACCTCTATCATCAAGCTCAAGAGTCTTGTTATCAAGTGGTGATTTTAGACTCTCGTGATTTAGAAACAGAATGCCATTCGCAATTATATAATTTACGGCAGCGTTTTTTAGGCATGATTATTTTATTAACTGGCCTCAATGATGTGCAATCTTTGCCCGAATCAAGCTTTGATGAATTAGACATCTACACGCTCGCCAAACCGATTCGCCCTTATAATTTACTTAATTTATTAGGGCAAAGTTTTTCGACGGCACGTTTTAAGCAAGCTGCTATTGAGTTAGTACCTACGCCTGTTAATTTGCATATTTTGGCAGTAGATGATCACCCCTTAAATTTAAAATTAGTCTGTACCCTGCTCGAAGATTTTGGTATTAGCGTGAGTCAGGCCGAAAATGGTCAACAGGCGTTAACTTTATGCCAACAACAGCCCTTTGATTTAATTTTTATGGATATTCAAATGCCTGAGATGTCTGGCTTACAAGCAACACAACTCATTAGGCAACAGCCAGACGGCAAAAATCAAAAAACACCCATTGTGGCTTTAACCGCACATGCTTTAGCCGACGAGCAAGAAAACATACAACAACATGGCTTAAGTGATTATTTAACCAAACCCTTACAAGAGTCTCAATTAGCCGACATTATTTATCGTTGGACAGGTATTAATTTACATCCCACACATCAGGCACAAAAAACCATTAACTTAGCTAAAAAGTCTGTATTAGCCACTTTAGATTGGGATGAATGTTTAAAACTTAGTGCGGGTAAACGTGACCTTGCTTTAGATATTTTGAAGATGTTAATAGACGGAGTACCTAGCTCTAAAGAAAAACTCAGCAAGTCACTCAATGAGTATAATTTGCCTGCATTGTTAGCACATACTCATTATTTACATGGTGCAACACGTTATTGTGGTGTGCCAAATTTACGTTATTTAACGCGTCAACTCGAAGTGGTTATTAAAGAAAGTTTAAAATACAACACCGAAAATGAAGCACATATCAAACAAAAAATAACCCAACAAGTGAATCATTTATTGACCCAGCTTGATGAGTTATTTGCCATTGATTTAGACGGAATGATGGCTAATATGGGGTAAAGCTTTGATGCGTGGGTTTTGTACCTCAACCCACCCTACACTTCTAACACTTTAATATTTAACCCTGCACGTTTGGCCAAACTCACAAAATTAGGAAAGCTAGTCGCCACATTGGCACAGTCTTCAATCTCAATCGTGCCATTGGCGCGTAAGGCTGCAATAGCAAACGACATGGCAATACGATGGTCGCCATGACTGACTACTTTGCCGCCACCAATTTGACCACCCTGAATAATCATACCATCGGGCGTGGCTTGGGCATTTACGCCTAAAGCCACTAAACCATCAGCCATGACTTGAATACGGTCTGACTCTTTAACCCGTAATTCTTCGGCACCTGTTAATACTGTTGTCCCTTCGGCACAAGCAGCGGCAATAAACAAGGCAGGAAACTCATCAATAGCTAACGGCACATCTTTTTCGTTAATATGAATGCCTTTGAGTTTGGCACTACGCACACGAATGTCGGCAACAGGTTCACCACCGACTTCACGCTCATTGAACAGGGTTAAATCACCACCCATATCTTTAAGAATGTTAATCACACCAATACGAGTTGGGTTAATACCCACGTGTTCCAAAACAATATCGGCATTAGGCGCAATGCTTGCACCAACCATAAAAAAGGCAGCTGAGGAAATATCGGCAGGTACATCAATATTAGTGGCTGTCAATTTGCCACCACCTTTAATACGAATCGTTGAACCTTCGGTTTTTACCTCATAACCAAAACCACGCAACATTCGTTCGCTGTGGTCGCGTGTAGGTGCTGGTTCTGTCACGACTGTTTCCCCGTCCGCCCACAAAGCCGCCAACAATACACCTGATTTAACTTGTGCGCTGGCAACAGGCATTTCATAGGTCATGGCTTTTAATGGTTGATTACCTTTAATGCTAACGGGTGGCGTGCCTTTTTCACCTGTGGTTTGAATCACTGCACCCATTTGACGCAAAGGTTTAGCAATACGCTCCATAGGACGTTTAGATAAAGACGCATCGCCTGTCATCACGGTATCAAACTTTTGCGCTGCCAAAATACCCGACAATAAACGCATCGACGTACCCGAATTACCACAATAAATAGCATTGGGTGGTGCTTGTAAACCGTGTAAACCTACACCATGAATCCGCACTTGGCCATTTTTTGGCCCTTCAATCACCACACCCATATCTCTAAAAGCTTGTAAAGTCGCTAAGGCATCTTCACCTTCTAAAAAACCCGAAACATCGGTAATACCTTCGGCTAAAGACCCCAACATAATCGAACGATGCGAAATAGATTTGTCACCTGCAACACGCAAATTACCTTGTAATGTGCCACCTGCTTCTACAATAAATTTTAAGTTTTGAGTATTCATAGTCTTTTGATACGCTGTTCCAGCTAACATGTGAGTAAAATGATGACGCGCAGATTGTGCGCGCGTTAATATACCTAATACGGCTTCACTATCATTAGCAACGACCGCTGCTTTAAGTTGTTCTACACCTGCACTAAATCCTTCTAATGCCTCTAATAAACTGTTTTTATTGGCAAAAAATATGTCATGCCACATCAGTGGGTCACTACCTGCAATACGCGTAAAGTCCCTAAAACCGCCTGCGGCATATCTAAACACATCTAAATTTTGTGATTCGCGCACTAGGCTATTGACTAAAGAAAACGCCAAAAAATGCGGTAAATGACTGGTTTTTGCTAATACTTGGTCATGACGCTCTACCGTCATGGTTAATACTTCTGCCCCTGCGGCTTGCCATAAGGCTTTAACCAATGCCGTAGCATCATTTTCTGTGTCTGCCAAAGGGGTAATAATAACTTTATGCCCCTGAAATAAATCGACCTTTCCTGCCAATACGCCGCTTTGCTCTGAACCTGCAATGGGGTGTGCTGGCACAAAACGCGCAGGTACAGTACCAAAAACCGCCTCGGCAGCCGCTACAACATTGCCTTTGGTGCTGCCTACATCGGTAATAATAACGCTGCTTTTTATATGGTCTTTAATGCTTGCTAATACCGCTTGAGTGGCACAAACAGGCATTGCCAATACTATCAAATCGGCTTCTTTAACGGCTTGTGCTACGTCGGCAAAAGCTTCATCAATCAAATTAATATCTAAAGCGGTTTGTACGGTGCTTTGGCTACGACTACTGGCGACAATTTTTTGTGCTAAACCTTGTGCGCGTATTACTCTAGCCAAACTTGAACCAATTAAGCCCAAGCCAATAAAGGTGACTTGATTAAACATTTAAGCTGCCTGCTGTTGATGCTGACCTAACAACATACTTTCAATACTCAGTTGATAATCTAACTCAGGCCATTCAATACCTGTTGCTCGGCAAATAAAAACGTAATGCGCCAATTGTTTAAAACTGGCCTCTTGTAATTCTTTATACCAAGACATAGGTGTTGAAATGATACGCCCATCTTCCAACTCGACATGAAGATAACGGTCATCAAAATGTACTGATTTACCTTTAATTAAAGTATTCATCCCATTGCCTCTCAAATTGTTGACGATGTGCTTCTACTAATCGTAACGCCTGTTTTAAATCTTTTGGCTTCATGTAGTTTTGGCTAACTTTAAGTGTCTGTAAATCTATTTTGACAAAATCGTCTCCTTTAATTATATGCACATGTTTAGGCTCATGCTCATTAGCATAAAAGAAAAAACGAAAACCATTAACTATCAACAAAGTTGGCATAATTACTATCTTAACACCTGCTGTAACGCCACTAAAAAGCGTGCATTTTCGCTTTCTAAACCAATACTGACACGCAAATAAGTTGGCAACCCATAATTAGCTACAGGACGAACAATCACACCTTGTTGCAATAAGGCATTAAACACAGGCACACAAGGACGACCTGTATCAAAGGCAATAAAGTTAGCTTTTGATGGAATATACGCCAAACCAAGTGCGGTTAATCCTGCTTCAAGCTGTGCCATACCTGCACTATTTAAAGCACGAATTTGACCTACAAAAGCTTCATCTTGCAACGATGCCACCGCTGCCGCCAACGCAAAACTATTGACATTAAAAGGCTGACGCACACGATTTAAAATATTGCTTATATCGGGCGAGGCAATCGCATAACCCACACGCAAAGACGCTAAACCATAGGCTTTAGAAAAAGTTCGGCTGACTAATAAATTAGGATATTGATTCACATAATAAAAACCATTCATAAAGTCTGCATCGGTAACATACTCAACATAAGCTTCGTCTAATACCACCAACACACTTTCTGGCACTTGTGCCATAAATGCTTCAAAGGTACTACGGCTAAACCATGTGCCTGTGGGATTATTAGGGTTAGCAATAAACACTACTTTAGTGTTTGCTGTAATAGCTGCCGCCATAGCCTCTAAATCGTGACCAAAGTTTTTGGCAGGGACTTCTATACCCACGCCACCCACTGCTTGCACCGCCAAAGGATACACCGCAAAAGCATGTTGACTGTAAACGGCTGCTTGGCCTTGGGCAATAAAGGCACGCGCTACCAGTTCTAAAATATCGTTTGAGCCATTACCCAAGGTCATACGATTAAGGTCAAAGCCAAATTTTTGCTGAATCGCGTATTTTAAATTAAAGCCATTACCATCAGGGTAACGCCCTATTTGATTCATTTCGGCTTGAATCGCTTGCACCGCCAAAGGCGAACAACCTAAAGGATTTTCGTTACTGGCTAATTTAATAATGTCATCTAAACCCAATTCACGCTTTAGCTCATCAATGGGCTTACCTGTTTGATACGGTGATAACTTTTGTACGCCTTGGTTGGCGAGTGCTAAAAAATCACAAGACATGGTTTATTCCTTATGTTCCCTCCCCTAATTTAGGGGAGGGTTAGGGTGGGGTTAACAGACCTCACCCCGACCCTCTCCTACAAGGAGAGGGAGAATTTTCACTGTTCAAAAAAATGGCTACAACACCGCTTTAGGATACGAACCCAAAATGCGTAACTCACGCACACGTGTACGAATTTCATCTAACACTGTTTTAACGTGGGGCTGCTGTTGATGCCCTTCAAAATCAATAAAAAACACATACGACCATACATTATTTTGAGCTGGACGGGTTTCGATACGGGTCAACGAAATGCCATGACGATAAAAAGGCTCTAAAATATGATACAACGCGCCCGACTCATTATGTGCTGCCACAATTAACGAGGTTTTATCATCACCACTGGGGGCTGTTTCTTCGGTGCCTATAATTAAAAAACGTGTGGTGTTATTGGGGTTATCTTCTATATTTTTGTGCAGCATGGTTAAAGCATATAACTCAGCGGCGGTTTCGCCTGCAATGGCCGCAGAGTGCCATTCGTTTTTTACCATACGCGCAGCTTCAGCATTACTAGACACCGCCACCCGCTCAACTTTAGGAAAGTGGGCATCTAACCACTTACGACATTGTGCCAAAGATTGTTGATGCGAATAAATACGCGAAATATGTTTAATTTGTGTTCCTTCGGCCACTAATAAATTTTGATGAATCCGTAACTCCACTTCGCCGACAATTTTGAGTGACGACCCCATAAAACAATCAAGGGTATGATTTACCACACCTTCGGAGGAGTTTTCTACAGGCACGACGCCATAATTAACACTTTGTGCGTCAACCTCTCTAAATACTTCATCAATGGTTGCTAAAGGCTGTGTTAAAGCGGCATGGCCAAAATGTTTTAAGGCGGCTGTATGGGTAAATGTGCCGTTAGGCCCCAAAAAAGCAATATTTAACGGAGACTCTAAAGCCAAACAGGCCGACATGATTTCGCGGAATAAACGCGCAATGGTTTCGCCATGCAAGGTATCACGCTGTTGGAGCTTTTGTTGCTCTTTAAATTGCTCTTGGCGTGTAATGACCATTTGCAACACTTGTGCTTCACGTTCAGGCCGATAAAAACTTTTAATACTGGGGTCTTCGGCGTGTTTAACCTCAGCAACCTGCTGGGCGCAAATGGCACGTTGGTTAATCAATTGATGAATTTGTTCGTCAATACTATCAATTTGTTGACGAAGTTCGGGCAATGTAGGGAGTGTATATTGTGTCATGGCACAGTGCTTAAAAGGCTAAAAATAAGCGCTATTCTACACTGTCCAATCTTGTACGTCTAAGTGAGGTTGTAGTTTAAAAAAGGCTTGGTCATTAGTAATGAGTGTTAAGTCTAAAGAATAAGCGTGCGCAGCAATCAACATATCAGTAGTTGACAAGTTAACACCATCATTTTGTATCGTTTTTTTGAGACGCGCATACGCTTGTGCCGCATCTCTATCCCATGCCAAAATTTCTACATGAGTCAAAAAAGTCATCACACGTTGTTGAATAAGAGAGGATGGCTGCTTTTTGGCTAATCCCCATAATAACTCTGCTTCTACAATCGCCGAGATAGCAATACGCTCTATGCCTTTTTGAGAAATACGTTGAGCTAAAAATGGCTGCGACTCTTTAATTAAAAAGCTTACGATGTTGGTGTCTAGCATATAACGCAACATTAAAATAAGTCCTTATCAGGCTCAATGTTGTTATCTCTGGTTGCCATAAAGTCAGCAGCTTCTTGAGGCGTAGGACAAGGCAAGGCTAAAAAATCATCCCAAGTCACCCGTTTAGGTGACAAAATAATTTCACCCGTGACAGAATTTTGACGAATATAAACTTCTTCTATACCTTCAAAACGAAAAGCGACAGGCAAACGAACCGCTTGGCTACGGCCATTCATAAATAATTTTGCAGTATGTAACATAAAAAACTCCAGTAATACACCAAAAGTATATCACTGGAGTTTCAAAAAACAACTAAAGTTAAGTGTTAAAACTAAAACTTATACATCGCTTGTAACCACATTTTGTTTACATCATTTGTGCCCACACCCGCTTTAGCTGCATCGCTATCGGCTTGATATTGAGCAACTTTTAACAATAAACTTAAATTTTTGTTGATGTTTTTGGCTACAGAGGCATCTATTTCTGTACCTAAAGCGATGCTATCGGTATCTGTTTTAAAGCTATGTGCTGCCAAAACAAAATTACAACCTGCATATTTTGCTAAGAATTTAATGTTGGTATCTTCCAAACCTTTGGCAGGTGTATTCAAAAATTTATCTGCCCAACCATTAAAGGCATGTAAGGTAGCTAAAGGCGTTTTAAAACCTGCTTCCAATACTTCTTGTTGCGCTTTAATCGTAAAGTCACCGATTTTGTAGCCTAGCTGAATATCTTTATAGTTGGCATTAGGCACAGCTGCCGTTGTACCATCGGCATAGCTCGACTGCTTGGCAAACGAGACATCATATAAAAAACCTTGAAATGAGCCATCGGCTTTAACACCAATATCCTTAAAAGACGTTGCTGGTGCAGTGTCGTACTCTACGCCATAATAAAAGGCACTAGCATTAACACCAAAATTGCCCATCACTTTGCTATAACGCACATTGAGCATAGGCGCAGAAACGGGAATAATTTTGCCAACAATATTGTTGACTTTATTAACGTAGGCTAAGTTAATCGTTGTACTTGGAATTAACACTTTATTAACATAACTAATAGCATCAAAGGTTTGGTCATTTTGCCTCCAGCCCACATCACCTACAAAACGGGCATTATCTAATACAATTTTTTGACGACCTACTTTAACGCCATAAGCCTCTACAAACACTTGATTTACTTGGGTTAAGGCAGGGTCAGCAATCACGGCATAGGTAGTTTTGCCTGTGCCTGTATTATTGTTGTAATGCTCTTGGCCAAAATTAGTCACATCTTCAAATTGAATAAAGCCTGTAAAACCTTGATAGTCGGCTGTTTTATAAGCCAATGTCGTACGTGCTGTTGTGGCAGTCGCATCTTTTTTAACGCTATCATCAGCGGTTTCTAGACGTAAACGTACATCCATTGTGGATTTTCCGCTACCTAAGGCGGTCATTAGCTCTTGCATATCTGCTAAGGCTAATGCAGGAAATAAACTAGCAACACTGATGGATATAGCAAGTAACTTTTTCATTACAACACACCTTTTTTTGACAAAATTTTGGCAAAATCATCCACAAGGCTACAAATAAGCCGTGGGCATTTTGTATAAAAACCAATTTAAGAGACCTGATGTGTTAGCTAGCAGGTCAGGTATTAAGTCCAGTGTATCGACATCACTCACCCCATACAGCTAGCCAAACAGCTTAAGCCTTTAGGATGAGTGGTTTTAGGACTTACGCTGCGGGGCGTAAATGTTTACGATATAAAAACTCTAAAACCACCGAACGTAACTGGTGATAATGAGCATCATTAGCAAGCTGCATACGGGAACGCGGCTTCGGTAGGTCTACATTTAAAATTTCACCAATCGTGGCCGACGGGCCATTGGTCATCATCACGATACGGTCAGAAAGCAATACTGCTTCGTCAACATCGTGCGTAACCATCACCACTGTTGCTTTAGTCTCGGCGACAATTTTTAGCAACTCATCTTGCAGATGAGCACGTGTTAGAGCATCTAAGGCACCAAATGGTTCATCCAACAACAACACTTGAGGTTGCATGGCAAGGGCGCGAGCAATACCGACACGCTGCTTCATACCACCCGAAATTTCTTTGGGATATTTATGCGCTGCATGTGTTAAACCGACCATTTTTAAGGCGGCATTAGTACGCTCTTTTAATTGAGGCTTTTTCTCGTTGTCTCCAAATACGCGCTCAACGGCTAAATAAACGTTATCAAAACACGTTAACCATGGCAACAAAGAGTGGTTTTGAAACACCACGCCACGCTCAGGGCCTGGCCCCGAAATCTCACGGCCATTACAAAACAAATAACCTTGACTGGGTAATGTTAAACCTGCAATCAGGTTTAATAAGGTCGATTTACCACAACCCGAATGACCAATTAAAGATACAAACTCACCTTCTGCTATATCTAAGTTAATCTCACGTAGGGCTTCAAACACACCATTTTTGGTAGGAAAGCGCATCGCAACATTTTCGACACTGACATATTTATTCATGGTACACCTCAATTATTCCGTAGAGCTTGATTTCGCCCTCGCCTTATCAAGGAGAGGGAACTTAATTAACTTTCGTAAGAGAAACGTTTTGCTAACAAAATCAAGGCTTGCTCTAATAACAAGCCAACGATACCCACCACAAAGATTGCAATAATGATGTGTTCAACATTGAGGTTATTCCACTCATCCCATACCCAAAAGCCTAAGCCAATACCACCTGTGAGCATTTCGGCAGCCACAATCACTAACCATGCCACACCAATAGATAAGCGAATACCTGTGAGTAAATACGGCAAGCTAGACGGAAACAAGATAGTGGTAAATATCTTCCATTCAGATAAACGTAACACCCGCGCCACATTCAAATAATCTTGTGGCACTTGTGACACACCTGCGGAGGTATTAAGAATAATTGGCCAAATACTCGAGATAAAAATCACCCAAATAGAGGCAGGCTCAGCCGCTTTAAACACTAACAAACCAATAGGCAACCATGCCAAAGGAGACACAGGACGTAATAATGAAATAACTGGCGCAAACATATCACCAATAAACTTAACTCGCCCTAAAATAAAGCCCAGTGGAATGCCCAATGCGGCTGCCATACCAAAGCCTAAACCGACACGCCCTAATGAATGTAAAATATTCCAGCCTATGCCTTGGTCGTTAGGGCCATTGTTATAAAAAGGATGGGCAAATAACTCCACCGCAGAATGCCATGTGGCAATTGGGTTAGGTAACTCTGTTCTAAAATGGCTCAATACTGCCCATGCACATACAAATAAAGCCAAACCTAAAATGGGAGGAAAAGCCCAACGCACAACGGCGGCAGGTTTAATCATAATGGCTGGCATTTTAAATTTACTCTCGCTTTTTATAGAAGGAGACACTACAACGCTGCTTGCACTACTCATGCTTACTCTCCTCTTTAGGCTTTAATCGCAAAACTGGCCGCATAAGCTTTAGGATTAGAACCATCCCATACTTTGCCATCCATTAATTTACTGCTACGCATTGGGCTGCTTGGAATAGGTACACCCAATTGAGAAGCGGCTTCTTTGTACAAGTCAATTTGGTTAATCGACTTGGCAACCGCCAAATAATCAATTTCTTTTTTTAATAAGCCCCAACGTTTGTGTTGTGTTAAGAACCACATGCCATCAGACAAATACGGGAACGAGACTTCACCATTACGAAAAAACTGCATCGCATGTTCGTCTTTCCACTTCTTACCTAAGCCGTTATCGTAGTTACCCAAAAAGCGTTGTTCAATAACCGCTTCTGGCGCGTTAACATAGGCTTTATTAGCAATCAACTTAGCAACAGAAGAACGATTTTTAACATCATCAATGTAGCGTGAGGCTTCGAGTACCGCCATCATCATGGCACGAGCCGTATTAGGGTATTGAGTTACAAAGGCTTTAGTACAACCCAAGACTTTTTCGGGATGGTCAGCCCAAATATCTTGGCTAGTGGCCACCGTAAAGCCAATATTGTCGCTAATGGCACGCGCATTCCACGGCTCACCAACACAATAGCCGTCCATATTACCTACACGCATATTGGCAACCATTTGTGGTGGTGGCACAACAATAGTTTTAACGTCATTCATCGGGTCAATACCATTAGCCGCTAACCAGTAATACAACCACATGGCATGAGTGCCTGTAGGAAAGGTTTGAGCAAAAGTATATTCACGCTTGTTGGAATCAATCATGCGTTTTAAAGACTTACCATCGGTTACGCCTTGTGCTTTTAATTGATTAGAAAGTGTAATGCCCTGACCATTTTGGTTTAGAGACATTAAAACAGCCATGTCTTTAGCAGGGCCGCCAATACCTAATTGCACACCGTACATCATGCCGTACAAAATATGCGCTGCATCTAACTCGCCATTTAATAGCTTGTCACGTACACCTGCCCATGAGGCTTCTTTGCTTGGGGTAATTTTAATGCCGTATTTTTTGTCAAAACCCAAAACCGAAGCCACAACAATTGGCGCACAATCGGTTAATGGAATAAAACCGACTTTTACTTCTTCTTTTTCGGGTTTATCACTACCCGCCGCCCACGCATTAGTTGACAAGCTCATGATTCCGCCTCCGAGTAAACCTGCCCCTGCGGCCATCATCGACTGCTTTAAAAAATCGCGGCGACCATGCCCTTCTAGGAGTACAGTGTTGGTTAAAATTAACGTTGTATCGTCTTTTGGCAAATGCACCATGATAAACCTCGATTTTGGTAAACTGATTCAAGGTGTAGACGTAATTAGCTCTATACAATTACAGTGCCAACTCACGTTTTAACCCTAGACTCATTTGTCTTTATCTAAAAAAATCCAAAAAAAAGCGTCCATCGGTTGTTAAATAAACTTGTTAGGGTTTACCTCACAACGTCTGGACGCCAATGTCCCAACCATTAAACTTAATACACAAAAAATGATTAAGCTTTACGGAGGGTTGTCTCCGCTCTAACACCAATGAGAGCCAACATTAGCTTAATCTCATTACCTGATTAGCTATATGCAACGGCTATGCCAATATTTTTGGCATCATCAAAAAAGTATTTTTCACTATTAAGGTGCATGTTTTGCACTTAAATGGGGAGTAGTGCATGAATAACGATTTAGACCAGAGGCGGCTCTGCACTGGAGCATCACCAAAATAGAGCTTTAGTTATTCTTTTCAAATAGGCTTAGAACCTTCGACAGGCTCAACCAACCATGCTTCGACTCGCTCAGCAAGCATCTACTCTCAAGCTATAAAAAAACCGCCCAGCGGCGGTTTTTGTTTTTTTAGGATATTAAAATAGCAGCTAGGCCAATAATTCATTCATCGCTAATAACTTGTGAGCCACATCAATAATGCGAATATTTCTGTCCATCGCCATTTTACGCATCGCATGATACGCCTCAGATTCGGTCATACTACGCAATTGCATGAGCAAACCTTTAGCTCGTTCAACAATTTTACGCTCGTTTAATTTGGATTCTGCTTGACGAATTTGGCTCATTAGGGCTTGGTCTTGCTCAAAACGGGCTTGAGCAACCTCCAAAACAGCACTCAAACGCCCTGCATCAATATCTTCAACTACATACGCCGACACCCCTGCTTTTATGGCGGCTTTAATCGCAGCTGGTTGAGTGTCTTCACTGACCATGACAATGGGGCGTGGTGCATCTTGAGTCATGACGCAAATTTGCTCTAATACATCACGGCTTGGCGACTCGGTATCAATTATCACAATATCGGCTTTTAACTCGGCAACACGTTTGGGAATCATCAACGCCGAAGACACTTCTTCGACCACGTCGCACCCTGCTTGTACTAAGGCAGTGCGTAAACTACCCACCTGCTTATTGGTATCATTGACTAATAATACGCGTAACATTGCCTTGCTCCCCCAAAACCTGCGTTATCTATCAACCAAAAAAAACAGCAATTAGCGATGTAAACACGGGTTTAATATTTTGATAATGAGGCAGATAAAGCAAGTATTGTGCCATGTTGTGAAATGATTAGAGCTTTCAGTTACTCAAGAGGCTTTCAACCGCTTTTAAGCTATTTTGCTCCTTAGATATTTCTTTTTGTGCAAAAGACTCTAGTACTTTTTCATGGGCATAAACGTAACCAAAAAACTTCTTATCCAACTCATTAGTGGCATTATTTTTTAAACGTAAAAACTTTTCCTGAAAAGGCCGCGTTGCATTTCTAAGTAATCTCATAGATATAAACCACGGTAATACGCCCAAAGCTGCCCCCTCAGCATTTACTGGGCTAACGCCACAGCCTACAAAGTCTTATTTTTTGCTCGGATGCCCTGCCTCATCAATCGCTTGTTTCACTTGTGGTGGCATATAGTTTTCGTCATGCTTGGCCAATACTTCTTCGGCTTCTACTTGGCCATTTTTAAAATAACCATTAGCCACAATACCCTGACCTTCTTTAAACAAATCGGGCAAAATACCTGTATAACTTACAGGCACTTCTTTTTTTAAATCGCTAATCATAAAGGTAACAGCTAAAGAGCTGGGATCTCGCTTAACACTGCCTTGCACCACCAAACCACCTGCTTGTATGCGTTGCCCTTCGGGAGCTGCGCCATTAGCCAACTGGCTAGGTGTATAAAACAAATTAATATTTTGACGCATGGCATACATAGCCAAACCAATCGCTACACCCACACCAACTACCAAAGCCAACACCAACAATAATTTACGTTTACGTTTAGGATTCATGGTTTTTCTGCTCTCGCTTGAGTTGCTGAATTTGCTCATTAAAAAAACGCTGCCGTGCTTTTTTGGCATGCCACAATAACAAAACAATGGTGCTAAAGGTTAAGGCATACGATGTCCATACATACACACCGTGTGTTCCCATTGCCCAAAAGTCGGCTAATGAATCAAAGGCCATGTGATATTCCTCGTTTTTGTGCTTCGGCTTTAACTAATTCACGCACCCACTGGCTGCGTCGTTCACGCTGCAAAATCACATTACGGGTTCTTAAAATGGTTAATAAGCCAAATAAGCTATAAAAACCCAAAAACATGAGCACCAAAGGCAACCACATTTCGGGCGGCATTTTGGGTTTTTGAGTGATAGTAAAGGTTGAGCCTTGATGCAAGGTATTCCACCAAACGACCGAGTATTTAATAATCGGCAAATTGACTACGCCCACAATAGCCAAAATAGCGGCAGCTTTTGCGCCTGTGGCACTGCTTTCGTAGGCGTTATATAAGGCAATAATGCCCATATATAAAAACAATAAAATCAGCATCGAGGTTAAACGTGCATCCCATACCCAATATGTTCCCCATGTCGGTTTACCCCAAATTCCACCCGTTACTAGCGATAAAAAACAAAATAATGCACCAATAGGGGCAACGGCACGGGCGACCATTTCGGCAGTTTTAACCTTCCATACCAAGCTAATAACGCCACAAATCGCCAATAAAAAATAACCGCCCATGGCTAAACTGGCCGCAGGCACATGCACAAACATAATCCGATAACTATTGCCTTGCAGATAGTCGGCAGGTGCAAATGCTAAACCCCAGACCGTCCCCACCGTAATCAGCAAACCTGCAAATACTGCAAGCCACGGGATAAAACGCTCACTAATAAAATAAAAATATTTTGGGCTGACGGTTTGCTCAAATAACTGCCACCAGCGTTTTAAAAAAAACATTGTTATCCTCCAACCGCTAAACGTAATGCAGCCGCCACCGCTAAAGGCGTTAATGTTAAAGCCAACACCAAAAATGCTGCTAATAAGGCTATATAACCATCAACAGCTAAGCCATTTAACGAGGCTTGAACAGCAGCCGTGGCAAAAATCAAAACAGGAATATGTAAAGGCAAGGTGAGTAATGGAATCAATACACCACCACGTTTTAAGGACACGGTCAATGCGGCACCAATGGCACTCACCAAACTTAAGGTGGGTGTGCCTAATAATAAAGTCAGCATTAACGTCCACATGGCCGAATTAGGCATATGTAATAACAAGCCTGCAATGGGTGTTAATAAGGTTAAACACGCACCCGTTTGTAACCAATGCGCCAATACTTTGGCTAATACCACTAAAGGTAAAGGTGCAGGCGACACTAATAATTGCTCTAAATTGCCATCGTCATAATCTTGTCTAAATAAACTATCCATCGAGAGCAATACTGACAGTAATGCCGCAATCCACACCACGCCACCTGCCATTGCTGCCAATTTTGCAGGCGTTGCGCTAATGGCTAAAGGAAACAAGGTAATGACCATGATAAAAAAACTAATAGGGTTAAGCCATTCGCCACCCTGTCGCGATACCAATTTAAGGTCACGTTGCAACACCGCTAACACAGATGACCACATTAGCGCATCTCCACCGCACGATAACGCGCCAAATCTAAACGCCGTAAAGGAAACTCTGGGTTAAACACATGATGCGTGGTTAATAACACCATGCCGCCTTGTTGGGCGTGTTCAATGAGCCATGTTTCGAGGGCTTGTACGCCTGCATGGTCAATGGCGGTAAAAGGTTCATCTAGCACCCACAAAGGCGATTGCTCAATAAACAAACGCGCCAAAGCGACACGGCGTTTTTGTCCTGCCGACAAATTGGCAATTGGAGTTTCTTCATAACCGTATAAGCCTACTTTTTTAAGTGCGGCCATTATTTGCGTTGGTGTGACTTTTTTTTGTTGTAATTGACTTAAAAATTGAAGATTTTCGATGGGCGTGAGCAGCGATTTTAAACCAAGTAAATGCCCCACAAACGTAACACTTTGCTTAAATAACGTAGGATTGTCGGAGATGTCTTGACCGTGCCATGTAATTTGCCCTTGTTCAAACGGAGCTAAACCCATCAGGCCATTAAGTAAAGTGGTTTTACCTGTGCCATTTGCGCCAACTACTTGCATGATTTCACCTGTATTTAAGGCAAAATCGAGTTGCTCAAACAAAACACGGTCATCACGCACCGCACAAAGATTGGAAACAGCGAGCAATACGCTCTCCAAAACAAAATCAAAGGGTGCATAGTATAAAATAAATATAGGGCAGGCAAAACGGGCTTTTTGTTTTAACTTGCCCTTCGACTTCGCTCAGGGAGCATTTTTGCGTTGGCTACGCAAATCACAGCCAATATATAGTCTGTTTACACTTTCGCCTAAAGCATAATTTTGGCTTAATTTTGAGCATATTACTTTGTTTTCCCTCACTCTAGCTCTCTTCCACAGGGAGAGAGGGCTCCCTCGCCCTCAGGGAGAGGGTTGGGGTGAGGGCTAAAAGGCAGACACATAGGCCAGCCCCTACCTATTGCACTCTAAAAAAGTACTCGCGGTAATAACGCAACTCATTGATAGAATCACGAATATCATTTAAGGCTAAGTGGGTACTTTCTTTAGACATACCTTGCAAAATCTCGGGTCGCCAACGACGTGCCAATTCTTTGACAGTGCTTACATCTAAATTACGATAATGAAAAAATGCCTCTAATTTGGGCATGGTACGATACATAAAGCGGCGGTCTTGGCAAATTGAATTACCACACATAGGCGATTTTTTGGGGTCTACAAAACGACTCAAAAACTCAATGGTTTGTGCTTCGGCTTCGGCTTCGGTAACCGTACTACGACGCACACGCTCTACCAAGCCGGATTTGCCATGTTGGCGTGTATTCCACTCATCCATACCATTTAAAATAATGTCTTTTTGATGAATAGCATGAACTGGCCCTTCGGCCAAAATATTTAAGTGTGCATCGGTGACAATGGTTGCTATTTCGATGATGCGGTCAGAGTCAGGGTCTAAACCGGTCATTTCTAAATCAATCCAAATTAAATTTGTTTCTTTATTTATCGCCATGAGGACTTTCCTAGTATCATAATTAATCGCGTAGAATATATCATAGCGACGTTCTTTCTTCTTCTAAAACTTGAGCCTGTATGAGCAAACGCCACCTCAGTGACCAGCAAACCCGACGTATTAACCATCAACATAGTCAACGTATTGCTAATATTAAAGATAAACCCATTGATGAAAGTAATTTAAGTGCACCACAAAAAGGTTTAATTATTGCCCATTACGGTCGCCAACTCGAAGTACAAGGCATTGAGGGCGAACACGTAGGGCAAATTTGGCGTTGTCATTTACGTCGTAATTTAGAGGCTTTAGTTACAGGCGATATTGTTATTTGGCAAGCCGACAATACCAATCAAATTGGTGTAGTGAGTGCTTTAATGCCACGTATTTCTTTGCTAACACGGCCTGACCCTTATCAAAAAATCAAACCTGTTGCTTCTAATATCTCATTAATTTTAATTGTTTTTGCGCCATTACCTACGCCATCATTAGGGCTAATAGATCGTTATTTAGTGGCTTGCGAAACAGTTGGTATTCCTGCTTTACTGGTACTTAACAAATCCGATTTATTAGATGACGCAACAGGTGCAGAATTACGCAACTCACTTAACGAATACAAAAGTTTAGGTTACAACAGTATCGAAGTATCCTGTTTAGGTGATTTATCGGCATTACGCGCTCAAATTGGCACTAATAATGTGGCTTTTGTGGGGCAATCGGGCGTAGGCAAAAGCTCCTTAATTAATGTCTTGCTGCCTCATGCCATGCAGCGCGTTAATATTATTTCTGATAACTCACAACTGGGCCAACACACCACCACCACTACACGTTTATTTGCCCTAGAAAATGGCGGCGCACTCATCGACTCACCGGGTATTAGAGAATTTGGCTTGTGGCACTTAAACGAAACCCAAATACAACAAGGCTTTATTGAATTTAGAGACCTTTATGGTACGTGCCGTTTTAGAAACTGCCAGCATCAAAGCGAACCCGACTGCGCTATTAAACTTGCCGCCAGCGAAGGCAAAATTTTAGCTCGACGTTTAGACAGCCTCAATCGTTTGTTAGCCGAGAGTCAATCTAACGAAAAGTACTCTTAATATTTTAAGACTTAGGCAGTTATCAGTTAGTTAAGTCATGGGTTATACTGCGCCAGTTTAATTAAGGTCAACACACTATGCAGCGTTTTTTAGAATTTGTAATAAGCCACTATATATTAGCCAGTGCTTTTGTTGGTTTAATCATTGCTTTTATTATTGTTGAAATGAAGCGTGGCGGCCGTACCGTTAGCCCACAAATGCTCAGTGAAATGATAAATAAGCAAAAAGCCCTTGTTATTGACTTACGTGACCCCAATGAATTTAAGAAGGGACACATTACAGGCAGCGAAAATATTCCTTATGCAAAATTAGGCGATAAGCATAATCATTTTCCTAAAGACCGCCCTATTGTTTTTGTATGCAACTTAGGCCAAGTGGCAGGTACTGCTGCTAAAACCTTAAAAACCGAACATGGCATTAATGAAGTTTTTAAACTTGAAGGCGGCATTGCTAACTGGAAGGCTCTTTCTTTACCTTTAATTAAAAGATAGGTTTTATATGGCTAAGGTCGTTATTTATACCACGCGTATTTGTCCTTATTGTGTACGCGCTAAGCAACTGTTTCAGCGCAAAGGTATTAATTACGAAGAAATTGACGTGAGCTTAGATAATGACTTACGCATAAAACTCGTTGAACGCACTAAACAACGTACCGTGCCACAAATTTTTATTAACGACCAGCATATTGGTGGTTGTGATGATTTATACGCGTTAGAGCGGCAAGGCGCGTTAGACCCCCTACTTGCCCAATAAAAATTAGGAAATGATGATGAGTGAAGAACAAAACCAAGGCGGACAGTTTGGCCTAGAACGTTTATTTGTTAAAGATGTATCGTTTGAAGTACCTAGCTCTAAAGTATTTTTGGGTGAATGGAAACCCGAAATGGACGTACAATTAAACACCGAAACTACTCGTTTAGATGATACGCATTACGAAGTTGCTGTGACTGTAACTGTAACTGCCAAAAATGCTGACGTAACTGCGTTTGTAGCAGAAGTTAAACAAGCAGGTATCTTTTTGATTTCGGGCGTGCCTGAAGAGCAATTAACCCAATTAGTTGGTGCTTATTGCCCTAATATTTTGTTTCCGTACGTACGTGAAGCGATTTCTGATTTAGTTGGTCGTGGTAGCTTTCCACAACTATTGTTAGCCCCTGTTAACTTTGATGCTTTATTTGCTCAAGCGCAACAACAACGCGCTCAACAGCAAGCAGCTCCAGCAGCGACTATACAGTAATTGCTTTTTTGTTGTAGGGCTGAGTCATCAGCTCTACAGCGTAAAACTTATAAAAAAATTGAGTGAATATAATTTTTACGTTTAACCAAGCCCAACCCATTTGTGTTTAATACGTTGTTTATCACGCCTGTTTTACCCTAAACCTGCTTTATCCTAAATTAGTCACGCAAACTTAAAATCGGCCAATTTTGTTGCTGTGCATATTGTTTTAAGGTGTCATCTGGGTCAACAGCAATTGGTGTATCAACAATCTTTAACAAAGGTAAATCGTTGTGTGAGTCGGAATAAAAAAATACCTGCTCAAACATTATGTTTTGCGTGCTTAACCATGCTTGATAACGGGTGATTTTGCCTTCTTTATAACATGGCACACCCTCTACTTTACCCGTATAACGCCCTACCTGTTGTTGTGGCTCGGTGGCTAATAGCTCACTAATGCCTAAAGCCTCACCTATAGGTTGAGTAATAAAACGATTCGTTGCGGTAATAATTAATAAAAAATCACCTGCGTCACGATGCTGTTGTATTAACGCTTGCGCTTTAGGCAACATGATGGGCTGTATGACTTGAGCCATAAACTGTTGATGTAATTGCTGTAAATAGCTCATGTCGTGTTGTGCCAAAAAGCCAAACACAAACTCACTATAGGCAATAATATCTAATTGGCCAGTACAGTAGTCGGCATAAAATTTGTCGTTTTGGGCTTTATACCACACGCCATCAACTAAACCTTGAGCCACTAAAAACTCACCCCATGCGTGGTCGGAGTCACCTGCAATCAGGGTATTATCTAAATCAAAAATAGCTAGTTTCATGTTTTACTCAACAATTAACACAGGCGCAAACACTGGCACTAAGGCAAAAAGCTCGGCAATATCCTGATTACGCATTCTGATACAACCATGCGACAAAGGCGCGCCCATTGGCTCTGTATCGGGTGTACCATGTATATAAATATAGCGTTGCATGGTATCACACTGCCCTAAACGATTTTTGCCCCGCTCGCAGCCAGACAACCATAAAATGCGCGTTAAAATCCAATCTCGTTTAGCAAATTTTTCGGCCAACTCGGCATTATAAATTTCACCCGTTGGCCTACGCGCTCTAAAGACGGTATTGAGCGGCAGATTAGCCCCAATTTTAGCCCTAATAATATGTTCACCACGTGGTGTTTGCTCACTGCCACGTTGCTCTCCTACACCTTTTAAGGCCGATGAAATGCTATATTGTCGCAGTTGATACTCTTTGTGCCATAAGATTAAGGTTTGGCTGCTAATATTAATGACTATATTCAAAACTAAACATCCGCTTGTGCCGCAATATGCTTATGATAATGCGTTAAAATAATGTGTGCCGCTTCTTCTGCACTATCCACTAAGGTCATTAAGGCCAAATCGCTTTCGTCTATGCAACCTCGCGCCAACATCACTTCGCGCATCCATGTTAACAAGCCTTGCCAATAGGTTTTACCAATTAACACCACAGGAAATGGCTCACTTTTTTGAGTTTGAATCAGGGTTATAGCCTCAAACATTTCGTCTAAAGTGCCAAATCCACCCGGTAAAATAGCAAACGCAACCGCATGTTTCATAAACATAAACTTGCGCACAAAAAAGTATCTAAAATTTAAGCTCAAGTCTTGATAGTTATTTGGTTTTTGCTCATGAGACAAAGTAATATTTAAGCCCACCGACAAACTGCCATTTTGGTATGCCCCTTTATTGGCTGCTTCCATAATACCTGGCCCACCGCCTGTAATTACCGCCAAACCTGCTTTTGATAACAACGCACCAAGTTTTTCGGCTTGGACATAATACGGGTCACTTGGGTGTAAACGTGCACTACCAAAGATATTAACGGCATGTTGAATTTTAACTAAATGCTCTATGCCATCAACTAATTCGGATTGAATACGTAATACGCGCCACGCTTCGGGCATTTTTTTATCAAACATAATATTTACCTTTGTAGAATTTGCGTTGTTAGCGATGATTTTTTTGTTGTTGTATAAAATAGAGTCCACTACTGATACTAACGGCTAATAGCAACAATGCAAATGCGATTTGAGAGTCTGCACTCCAAATATGGTGTGGGTCAGTAAATAAAGAAACATTCATCCCAAAAATACCTGCAATGACGACGGCTGGTAAAAAAATCACCGAAACCCATGTTAAACGTAATAAGGTTTGGTTGGTTTTTTCAACTTGTTGCGCCGCTAACCATTGCTCTAAACTCAAATGTATATCGCGCAAATGCTGAATTTTAGTTAAGGCTCGCTGAATTTGGTCAGCCAAATGTTGAAAATAAGGCATGGCCTCTTGCTGTAATAAATCACGTTGCAACTGATGAAATGAACCTTGTGCGGGGTCTAATAACGTTGCGCTAACTCGTTCAAAGGCATCAAATTGTTTACGCAACCATGCCACATGAATCCGTAATTCTGCTAGTTTTTTGGCATTAGGCAAATGCGCCATGTTAGCCAATGGGTCATCTACCACAGCGTCAGTTGGATTTGATGTGTTATTACTGGCGCGATAGCCTTGTTTTCGTTGCAAAAATGCGTCTTCTAAAGCATAGGTTTGATGTTCATTACGCAACAATTGTTGATTAAGACTATTTAGCATTACCCGTAATATGCCCACAAAAACATACGCTGTTGTTTTATGCTGCATGGCATGGGCTTTAAAATCTGCCGAGTTTAATAAATTATCAAGCCCTTTAATGGTTTGACTACGTCGCGTCCAAATAAAATCAGGATAAATCACCAAAGAAAGGGTTTGTTCGCCTTCTGTTTCACAATCCAAATCAGGAATAATTAAATGGTCATGGTGTACAAACTGAGCCATAACAGGCTGTTTACGCACATGCAAATCGTATCCACTGTATTCATGGGGGCTATGAACTCCTGCCAGTAGTTCAGTTTGTGGCACAATTTCATCTATCCATAACCAATCATCTTTAGCATATTGTTGGGCGGGAAGCTCAAAAAACTGTTCAGTCAATTCGCCCGATTTACAGCCTATATAATGGCGCGTGTATGCTTGATTAAAATCAGGATAATGACGTACCAACATGGTTTTTATTTCCTTTAAAAAAAAGGGACACCGTGTGTGTCCCTTTTTTATGCGCTAACTACACAGTTATTAACCTGCTAATTTAGCTTTTAACTCACGACGACGACGGTGTAAAACTGGCTCAGTATAACCATTGGGTTGCACACAACCTTCAAACACTAATTCGGCAGAGGCTTGAAAAGCGACGCTATCGTCAAAGTTTGGTGCCATAGGCTGATATAACGGGTCGCTGGCATTTTGGCCATCTACCACGGCAGCCATACGTTGCATTGCTTCTAATACTTGCTCTTTGGTACAAATACCATGACGCAACCAATTAGCCACGTGTTGACTAGAAATCCGCAACGTAGCACGGTCTTCCATTAAGCCAATATCGTTAATATCTGGCACTTTAGAACAACCAACGCCTTGGTCAATCCAACGTACCACATAACCTAAAATGCCTTGGCAATTGTTATCTAGTTCGTTTTTGATTTCTTCAGGTGTCCAGTTAGTGTTTTCAGCCAATGGAATAGTCAAAATGTCATCTACATTGGCACGAGCGCGTGATTTGAGTTCGTTTTGACGGTTGAACACATTCACTTTGTGGTAGTGCATGGCGTGTAAAGTTGCGCCAGTCGGTGAAGGAACCCAAGCAGTGTTTGCACCTGCCATCGGGTGAGCGATTTTTTGCTCAACCATGTCTTTCATAAGGTCAGGCATTGCCCACATACCTTTACCAATTTGCGCTTTGCCTTGTAAGCCACACGCCAAACCAATATCCACGTTCCAGTTTTCGTAAGCACTAATCCATGGTAGTTTTTTCATGTCGGCTTTGCGAACCATCGCACCTGCTTCCATTGAGGTATGGATTTCGTCACCTGTACGATCCAAAAAGCCTGTGTTAATAAACATGACACGGTCTTTAGCGGCACGAATACATTCTTTTAAGTTAACTGTGGTGCGACGTTCTTCGTCCATAATACCCATTTTGACGGTATTTAATGCCAAGCCTAAAGCAGCTTCTACACGAGTAAAAATCTCGTTAGCAAAAGACACTTCTTCTGGGCCGTGCATTTTTGGCTTAACAATATAAACCGAACCTGTACGCGAGTTTTTGCGTGTGCCATTACCTAATAAATCATGTTTAGCAATAAGAATCGTTACTAAGGCATCCATAATGCCTTCGGGAATTTCTTCACCTTTGTACAATACGGCTGGGTTAGTCATCAAATGACCCACATTACGCACCAATAACAAAGAACGACCATGTAAAGTCACTGCATTGCCATTTAAGTCAGTGTAAGCACGGTCAGCATTCATGGTACGCGTTAAGGTTTTGCCACCCTTTTCAAAGGATTCCGACAAGTTACCTTTCATTAAACCTAACCAGTTGCTATAAACTTCTACTTTGTCTTCGCCATCAACAGCGGCAACGGAGTCTTCACAGTCACAAATGGTGGTTAACGCCGATTCAATCACTAAATCTTTAATGCCAGCCGCATCTTGTTTGCCTACAGGGCTATTGGCATCAAATTGAATATCAATATGCAAGTTATTATTTTTTAACAAAATGCTAGTTGGTGCGTTGATGTTGCCTGCATAAGCCGCTAATTTTTGAGGCGAGGCCAAACCAACTTTGCTACCATCTTTTAAGCTAACTTCTAAAGCACCATTTACAATGGCATAAGCGATAGAGTCAGCATGAGAACCAGAAGCCAAAGGCGCGGCGGTATCTAACAAAGTACGCGCATAAGCAATAACTTTTGCACCGCGTGCTGGGTTATAACCTTTGCCTTTGTCTGCGCCGTCTTCTTCGCTAATCACATCATTGCCGTATAAAGCATCGTATAAGCTACCCCAACGCGCATTAGCGGCATTTAAGGCATAACGGGCATTTTTAACAGGCACAACTAATTGAGGCCCTGCAATACGTGCAATTTCATCATCTACATTTTGTGGATTAACGCTAAAGTCTTCGCCTTCGGCAACCAAATAACCAATCTCAGTTAAAAAGGCTTTGTAAGCGGCAAAGTCAAGTTTAGGATTAGCACGATGCCACGCATCAATTTGTGCTTGAATCGCATCACGTTTGGCTAATAATGCCTTATTTTTTGGCATTAAATCAGCAATAACTGCTTCAAACTTTGTCCAATACTCGTCAACACCAATGCCAGTGCCTTCAATGGCTTGATTTACGATAAAGTCATACAATTCTTTAGCAATGGCTAATTCGCCGCGCTGAACACGTTCGGTCATGTTGTCACCTTTTGTGGAGGATGGTCAAAATTTTAAGGTGGCGTATTGTACCCAAAATCACCCGTTCGTGCCATTTTAGCGTGGCTCTGCGTGGTTTATTTTGACAAACGCGAACAAAAATCAATCACTACTTGCGATAATTGCTCGGCTTGGTCTTCTTGTAAAAAATGACCGCCATTATAAATGGTAGTATGGGGCTGCCCTGCACAACCTACAATCAATGCAGGAAATATCTCTGTCATGGCAGACATAATCGGGTCTTTATCACTAAATGCACATAAAAATGGCTTATTAAATTGCATTAATTGCTTCCATGCTTGGGCATTTTGCTTCATTTCGCTCGGCACTAAACGCGGAAAAACCCGCGCACCCGCCATATAATCTTGCGAAGGAAAAGGCGCATCATAAGCAGCTTTTACGGCTTTGGGCATTTTGAGGGCTGTTCCCATTTGCAGTACAAAACCTGCTGTCCAACTTGGGTGAATCTGCGAAAAACTATACCAAGAACCAAAACCGACGGTTGTTTTAAGTTTTTGCCATGTGCCAAATACTTCTTTTAACTTAGGATGTTTGAGTGGAAAAGCAGGCAACATGGTATTAGCCGCCACCACCCCTGCAAATAGTACGGGCTGCTGTGCCACTAAACGCAAACCAATTAAACCACCCCAGTCTTGGCACACTAAGGTGATGTTTTTAAGCTGTAATTGAGTTAATACTGAGCCAATCCATTGCACATGACGTGTATGGGTATAATCACTTTGTAATGTGGGTTTGTCGGAGCGACCAAAGCCTATTAAATCGGGGGCAATAACCCGATAACCTGCATTAACTACTAAAGTAATCATTTTACGGTATAAATAACTCCAACTTGGCTCGCCATGTAACATCAGAACAATGGGCGCATCGCGTTCACCTTCGTCAATATAATGCACACGCAATTCGCCGCCTTCGGTATCGTCCACCATTAAATAATTGGGTGCGAATGTGTAATCAGGCAAATTGGCAAAACGGTCGTCGGGGGTGCGAAGAAATTTCATACAATGTCCTTTGAGTTAAGTGTGAATTTTAATGGTTTTTTATTAATCTAGTGAGGCCGTCCCAATCATCGACGATAGGCTCAAATAGAAAAGGATTAAGCAAGCCAACCTCATCAAGAACCCAACCACCTCGTCCAAATTGGCAAGGTCCACAAGCAGTAACTAAATTATTAGGCTCATTATCTCCACCTCTACTATGTGGAGTGATGTGGTCTAAGGTGGACTCCATCAGGGCAAGGCCGTAGTGCTTTTGTATATTTTTGCTACCCCAACGTGCCGCATCAGGAAAATTTTCATTTAGTATTTTACGCGCTGTTTTAGAAATGACTTTAGAATCACAAAATCTACATCTCCATCCATCACGATTATAAATTTGATTTTCTAATGACTTAGATGGCATTCTTTTAGTTACGCGCTCTGTCAAATAAGGTGGCGCAGATTCAACAACTCTTACCCGATGCACCTCCACACTAATACAACTTGCTATGCTTCTTGTAAATTCACCTATCTCAGTTATATCAGCTTTTTTTAAATAATCTTGTGCCAAGTCCAAGTCACCTATTAAAAAACAATCGGCAGCTTTCGATATCAACTCTGCTGCAAGACTTATTTGAGGAATTGGCTTTAAAAAGCTTCTTCTTAGCTCCAAAAAATTATCGCCACTCATAATCATTCATCCTAATTAAATACTAAAGCAAAAGCTTCTTTATATTTTCTGTGTATGGTGAGATACATTTTTATGTGCTTAACTTGTTTATTTAAAAAAAATTAAGCTGTGATTTTTCACAGGTGCGGTATATCTTTATCACATAAATATCTGGCTTAGGTTTACACGAATATGGCCTTTATATGCAATGACTGCGGCAACAAATCTACGCAAAAATTTTTACATGGTAAATGCCCTGCTTGTGGTTCTTTTAGTATTAAAAGCACACATAAATCGACTAAACAAGCCATTAAAGAAAAAGAACCTAAAACACTGATTGAAATTGTGATTTTAATTTTGTTGTGGGGGCTAATAGGCTATGGGACGTGGGATAAGTATTTGCGGCCTCATCCTTCTGTTAGTGCAACAAGCAGAAAGGTTGCACCAACAGAAGATAAAAGCAAAGATATTATGATTGACTATTAATTGCTATTTAGGAAGCCTACCCCACTTTATGGGCTTCGACTTTGCCTGCCACACGCTCACCCATGGCTTTACCCAACGCGGCTAAGGCATTAAAAGGACGAATCATTACTTCAAAATCAACAATTTTTCCGTCTTGGTCAAAACGAATCATATCAATTCCTTTAAGGGACTTACCATCAACAACTGCACTAAACTCTAAAACGACTTCTAAGCCATCACCACTAGCAAACGAGCGGTGATAGGTAAAATCTTCAAAAATGGTAATCACGGTTTGTAAAATCAACGCCACAGCAAATGCACCTGCATAAGGGCAATGAGCCATTGGCGAGCGAAACACCACATCCGCGTGCAACAACTCAATTAAAATAGTCGTGTCTTTGGTGTCAATCATTTTGTGCCATTGGGCTAAAGAAGTAGCTACTACGGGTTGTATTTGATGAAGGCTCATAAGTACTAATGCAGAAATTTATTAGTTTTTTATGAATGGTCTATGCTTAATGA